>OLGF01001924.1_pt1 | contig 20741 bp, 13 predicted proteins | sample 1604971 | NCBI WGS metagenome assembly OLGF01 (sample SAMEA3888902, study PRJEB22519) | human gut metagenome | biome: human gut; feature: human-associated habitat; material: faeces | place: Denmark | collected 2011 | reverse complement strand
TCGAGTTGCGTCGTTCATCCGACAACCTTGAACAGTATGTCAATGTCGAGGGCGTCGTTCATGAATTGCAGGAAGCCCGGTGCCGTCACGAGGTCGTCTTCCAGCACAATGACGCGGCCGTAGCGGTTGACGATGTCGGTTACGCCGTCAATGATGTTGGCGGCCAGACCGTAGTTGCGGTCGCGCTCTATGCGGTGTACCGTTTTGAATCCTTCAATGGTATGGATGTAGCTGCGCACCAGTTCGACGTCCTCGCGGTCGTCCTCGGTGCGGGCCCCGTCGGAAAACACAAAAAGTTCGCTTTCCTGAGCCAGTGGGTTGTGGGCCAGCGCCTCCACCGTGTGTTGCAGATGCCGGGGACGGTTGTAGGCAAAGAGTAGGATAGGAGCAAGCATGGCGGGATGAAAAGAGTGAGTGAGCGTGGAATAAACTATTTGTGACCGAATACGTTGTGCAGGGCCTGTTGCAGGGCTTCAAGGTTGCCGCGTCCGAATTTCAGGTCGGGCTCCATGTAGTTGCCTTCGGCCCACTCGTTCCAGGATTTCAGGAATACGATGCGGCGCTCGTAGGGCTTGTGCATGACGTTGCGGAACACGGCTTCGGCGTGCTGCTCAAACTTTTGCGGCGTGGCGCCCACCAGAATGTGTCCCTGACGGCCGGAACGCGGCGAATGGTCCCAGTTGGGGATGAGCGTGGGGTAGCAGTCAATGGCCTGGTCCTCGGGCGAGGTGAAGTAGCGTGCTGCCCGTTCGTAGGGAATGTGGCGGCCGCGCTTGAGGGCTACGCGCTGCAGCTTGGCATTGATGCGCTCAGGCAGCGAGAAGTCCTGCTTGAATACGTCAAACAGGCGCACGTTGACCTTGGCGTCGAAGCCTTGTTGGCGATAGGGGTCGTCGGGGCGCGGCTGTGGCGTATGGGCCACGAAGTGGATGCCGGGCAGACCGTTCTGGCGCGCCAGCTGTTGCCACAATTCAATGAAGTGCGGCGCGTCGGGCAGGTTGTTGGGCGCATACACCACGAAGAGCGGCTTGCCCTCCACGCGGATGTAGCGAGGGTCCTTGAAAGCCGGCAGCAGCGTGTTGAAGTGCAGGATATAGTCGTCGTCGCCGGGATAGAGCTGCTCCATGAGCATGCGGTGGGTACCTTCTTTGTTAAACTGCTTGTCTTCCCAGCTGTGGTTGGCCCAGGCCAGGCAGAAGGGAAAGTCGGGCTCGCCGCTCTCAAGCACCTCCGTAAAGGGGCGCTGCAGCAGCCGCCGTCCGTTGCCGAACCAGTAGTGCCAGTAGCAAAAGCCCTCGATGCCGTACTCGCGGGCCAGGTCGGCCTGCGCCTGCCGCGCCTCGGGCAGCCGGAGGTCGTAGTAGCCCAGGTCGGCCGGAACCTTTGGCTGGTAGTGTCCGCGGAAAAGGGGCTTGGCCTTGCCCACGTTGGTCCATTCCGTAAAGCCTTTTCCCCACCAGCGGTCATTTTCGGGAGTGGGGTGGAATTGGGGAAGATAAAAAGCGATGACGCGTGCGTCGTGTGGTTGTTCCATGATTACGTGAGGTGTTTGAGTAGGTTTTCGGCGTCGGCTGCCGTGTGCAGCGGACGGTATATTTTGTCAAGGTTTGTCCGGAGCTGTTCCTCCGGCACATCGGCCAGACGGAAGTCGGCCAGTTTTTCTACTACAGGCTGCGGCAGGCGGGTGCGCACCACGCGGGCCGGATTGCCGGCCACGATGGTGTAGGGCGGCACGTCGTGCGTCACCACGGCACCGGCTGCTACGATGGCTTCGCGTCCGATGTGTACACCGTCCAGGATGATGGCTCCGGCGCCCAGCCAGGCCCCGTCGTCCACGCGGGTCTGTCCGCGGCTTACGGCATCGGCCGGATGATGGCCGCCCTCCAGGTGGGAGCGCAGCGGAAAGGTGGTCAGCGTACCCGTCTGATGGTTGCAGCTGAGCAGGAATCGCACGCCACGGGCTATGGACACGTAGTGCCCGATAATCAGCTGGTCGGGAGCGTCGGTAAAGCAGTCCACGTGGAGCTCGCCATAGGTGTGACGCCCCACCCTGACGGCCTGTAGCGGGAAGCGTGTGGCCGCCATGGTCTGGTTGTGCGCGTTCCGGCGGCGCCAGGTGCGCTGGTAGCGGGCTGTCTCCAGCTGACGCAGCAGTGAGCGGAGGCCCGGAATCTTATGACATATCTTATTGAGCATGGCCCGTATGTTTTCGGATGAAGCGCCGCAGGTTGTAGCGCTTGAGGCGCTGCAGGAGGAACTGAGGCTGACATTGCAGATAGTAGCCCAGCAGACCGGCGCGGCGGCATGCCCTAATCCAGAGGTCGAAGCGCGGCGTGAGCGGGTGGTTCCAGGGCTTGTCGGCACCGGGATAGTGCAGCTGCACTACCTCGCGCAGCATTTTGCGATAGCGCGCGGCCGCTGCGTGACGGTCGGCCAGAAGCGGATTGTTGGGGTTGTAACGCAGCTGGTCGGGGTCGTTGAAATATTGTGCCGCACATACCACATACTTGTAGTCGAGGAAACGGATATCGGGAGCCAGACACAGGGCAATGCAGTCCTGCTCGGGCAGAATAAGACGATCTACGTTGCGGCGGAAAAACTCGGTCAGCTGAGGCTGCCGGTAGTCGGCACGCAAGAGCTTGAGGTTAATCAGCATGAAGCCAGCCGAAATTTCATACTGGCTGATGGTTTGTATCTCTTCCGGTGTGAAGTGGGCGCGGTAGCGCGGCAGGTTGTTGTTTTCCTGAATGGGGCGCGTGCCGGCATAATAGAACTTTTCATCGGGGAAAAGGAAGTAGGCCGGGGCAATGTCGTCGGTAAAAATCACGTCGACATCACTGAAGAGGATGCGGTCGTATTGCGGAAAGAGGTCGGCCGCCGTGAGCTTGTAGAAGATTTCCTTTGAAAAGTGTGACTTGTGGCGCAGTCCTGCCCAGCCCGTGTCGTATTCGGAAGCATCAATAAAGGCAACCTCGGCATTCGGAAACCGGCCCACCACGTGCTGCAAGCGTTTCATGTGGTGCGGCTTCAGGTCGGTATGCACCACGTAGAGGTTGTAGTGATAGCGGGCATCGGCCTTTTCGAGCAGCGTGTGGAAGGCTACGCCGGCTGCCAGTACGAAGTGGTGGTCAAAGGTGAAGAATATGGGTATGGTTGTCATGGGCTTAGGCAGATTGTTTTTTGAAAAAATATTGCAGACATTCTCTGAAGGTGACGGCGCCGCTTATCCACATGACGCCTGCGTAGAGCGCGGCGGCCAGCAGGACCTTGGCCACAAAGAGCGCATAAAGGTTGGTGATGGGGCGTGTCAGGAAGTAAGTGACTGCCATAACGCCGGCTGCAATCAGGGCAAAGGGCAGCACGTCTTTCAGTGCCGCCCATAGACTGAGCCGTATCTCATGCCACGCCAGAGCCTGCCATACCATCCACCACACTATATTGATGGCTGCGTAACAGCGCACCATACCTACAATACCCAGCGGTGTGCAGAGCAGTATGGCTCCGATTTCGACGGCACACAGGGCAATGGTGTTCCACATGAATACCTGCGAGCGGCCGCGGCTTACGAAGAGCTGGGCGTAGAGTCCGTTGATGGCGTTGAAGGCACTGCCCACACAGAGTATTTGCATCAGCTGGGCACTGAAGGCCCACTTGCTGGTAATGGCTATGGTGATGAGTTCGTGCGCCACGAACGAAAGCCCGAACAAGGCCGGGAACGACACGAAAGCCGTGAAGCGCAGCATCTTGCGGAACACGCGTACCTGCCGCTCGCGCTCGTCGCTGACGGTGCCCAGAATGGGCTGGGCTACGCCCGTAATCATGCCGTTGATGACCGAGAAACCCAGAAAGTTCCACTTGTTGGCCTGGTTGTAGTGCCCCACTTCCTTGTCGGAGTAAAAGCGGCCCAGAATCAGGGTCAGAATGTTGTGGTTCACGTTGAGCGTTACGTTGGTCAGCAGGATGCGGCTGCTGAAGGCAAACATCTCCCGCAGCGGCCCGAACGTAAAGCGCAGCATGGGCCGGAAGCGGCTGAAGTGCCACAAGAGCAGCATGTTGGTGCCGATGTACACCAGGCTCTGCGTTACGATACCCCAGTAGGCAAAGCCCAGAAAGGCCAGCGTAACGCCCGCAATGCCCGAGAGCAGCAGCGCTGTCATCTGGCAAAGTGCCCGCTGCTTGACCATCAGATTCTTAAATAGCCAGGCGTTGTGGGCCGTGCCGAGTGATGACATCAGGAAGCCCAGAAACAATACCCGTGCCAGCGGTACCAGTACCGGCTGGTGGTAGAAGCGGGCAATGGCCGGCGCTGAGAAAAACAGCACTACGTAGAGCGTCACTCCCGTCAGGGCACTGAACCAGAACACGGCGTTGTAATCCTCGCGCCGCACTTCCTTCCGGTTGGCCAGAGCGGCCGTGAATCCGCTTTCCTGCAGGGTGGAAGCCACCAGCGAGAAAATGGACAACATACCTACCAGACCATAGTCGGCCGGGCTGAGCAAACGGGCCAGAAAAATGCCGAACACCAGGTTGAGCAGTTGCTGTACACCATTGTTGAGCCCGCCCCAAAGGAGCCCTTTGGCGGTTTTCTTTTTCAAGTTCTCTTCTGCCATGCTTCGATGTGGTTGTAGGTGCAAAATTAGTGCAAACCGCGGGCTAATCCAAACGAAAGGGAGAATTTTCGATAAATTCGGTATTCCTTGTATTGTGGGCTTCCGACTGTGCAATAGGGTAGTTATCGTCCTGTCATTCTCTGCATGATGTAATTGTTATTGAATTAATATATACCCATTTGTCCGGGATTTTATTTTATTATTTCTGCAGCATTCGGATAGGGAGCTATTTCCACAGCCTTTATGGCAGCGCCGTTAGACGTCTGTCGCAGGCCCAGAACCAGAACATTTTTCTTGTCCTTGCCGAATTTCAGCCAACACTCGGGCAAGTAGAATTCACGTTGAGGTCCGGCCTCCCAGTGGCGTCCTATATTATGGCCGTTCAGCCACATGAAACCGTTGCCGGATGCGTTGATTCTCATCAGCCAGGGAATCCAGACTGACGGTTGCTGACTGGGCAGACTAAATTCAATTCTATACCAAGTGAACAGCCCGTCCTGTGCAGCCTTAGGCTGTATTCCATTTCCTTTTCTGGGTATATCCGATTGAGTGTCGAGCGGAACTACCAACCAGTCATTGTCTTCAAACTGAGGTTGAATCCAGTTCTCGGTCACGCCGGCTGCGTCAGCAGCATATTCCCATTCAAGCGGGTGCGACAGGGCCGTTTCTGAAACAGACAGCCCGGCTTCTCTGATTCCGGAAAGTTCTTCCATGGGTACATACCCGTGTGCATGTCCCAAGTTTTCATAAACCACCAGAATCTCATTTTCCCCTTCCTGCAGAGTTCCGGAAACATCAAACCGGTTGTCATATTCATCCGGACGTATGCGTTCAAAACAGTTACGGGTTGTCCATGTTTGTGCATCGGCTTTGTCTGGGAACAGACGGGTTACATTTTTCCCATTTACCTGTACGGATACAATATCGCGGGTAAACATATTGAACAACAAGAACTTTTCATTTTCGGCCTGCTCTCTGCTCAGGTTAACTTTGGCACGGTACAGGCTGTACCGGAAATCGTTTACATTCATATCCGACAGAGAGATCAGGCGCGACAGGGGAATCCATCGTGCCTGTCTTGTGGCATCTTCTTTCCTCTTGGCAAAAGTTATACGAACCGGTTCCGGCAGGCGGGAAGGTCTTTTGATGGCCGCCGGCTCTTTAGGCCACCATGTACCGGCCTTGGCTTTCTTTCCTGCCGGAATAACCAGCACCTTTGTATCCAGAGGCTTCAATTCATAGGCTATGGTGATGGGGTCCATCGTCAGCGAATCTCCATGCAGATTTGCATTTGCCTGCATCAGTACTTTATGGCCGTTCTGGTCAATATTATACATGGCTTTTTGCGGCAGTTTGATTTTTCCCGGTAAAAGGGTGGCATTGCCTTTAAAGGTCTTGCCGGAGTTTGTGTTGTGCAGGAAAATAAATTGTGTTCCGTCGGGCGCAACCCGTACTCCTCCGAAAAGGCCTTCGGGTGTACCTTCCATTTCGCAGGGTCCTCCTACAGACCGTATCAACTGGCTTTCATATTTCCGGATAAAATCGCCGATTCCTTTGGCTGCCATGTATTTTTCACCTACGGCTCCGTTTTCATGGATAGCGGCATTATAATCATAGGAAGTTGTCATTCCTCGGGCGCCCCAGCCGGAAAAATGAGTTCCTCCGGCCAGCATGTAATAATTTATTCCGGTACATCCTCCCAAAATACTCATCAGACCGATAGCCTTGAAATGACGGGCATCCGAATAATGGTCTTCACTCAACGTTCCGGTTACCAGGGAAAACCAGCCACCCTGCAGTTCTGTTACAAAACCGGGAGCGTCCGGCTGTCTGCTTTTTAAAGCTACCATACGGTGGGCACAGCTCGGTGCATCCGACTGCCCGACATAATAATTGTCACAGTCAAATACTTGGGAAAGTTCTTTGTCGCTGCTGCCACGGCATTCTTCTGTCAGACAAGTGAAAACCGGGATGTCAAGTCCGTTACGGCGTACGGAACGATAAAGTTCCTTTAAAAAGTAAGATTTGTTTTCGCATCCATGAGCGTTGTATTCATTTTCTATCTGAATCAGGATAATGCCTTTCTTTCCTTTCGGCTTTCTGGTCAGCTGCTCGTTGGCTAATGCCCGGCAAACGGCATCAAACCAATGGACACACCAACGTACATGGGTAGGGTCTGCACTGCGCAGCCAGAGTCCCTGATAGTCCTGAGGACGGAATTTGGCCAACCAGCGGGGATATGCTCCTCCTGAAAATTCGGCACAGATAAAAGGTCCCGGACGGACTATCGTGTAGAGCCCAAATTCTTCCTGAGCCATTTTCAACCAACGCTTCAAATCTGAGAAATCGAATTTTGTAGTGTCCGATAAATCTGCCGGCATCTCACGTTCATGCCAATTCCATGGGACATAAGTTTCGACCGTGTTGAAGCCGGCTGCCTTTATTTTCTGGAAGCGATTACGCCACAGTTCTTCAGGACAGCGGAAATAGTGGAAAGCGGCACTGTAAATGAATACATCCTTACCATCAATGGTCATGCAGGAACCGTCGTAACGGATACGGTCGGGGTGCTGAAACTCTTTATTTGTAATTCCGCTTGCAGCCGATATATGTAGGCAGCAGAACAGATAGAATAAACACAATATATACCTTTTCATCATTTTAAAGTTTGTCGTACATGAAATATATCTCTAATGAATGTCACATTGTCCTGCCTGATTATTCAATTACATACCAGGTGTATCCTTTAGCCGGGATGGTTACGTCCAGTTGTACGGAATAGTCGCGTCCGAGCCGGTATTTGACCGCCCGGCCCTCCTTTTCTCTGATTCGGGCAGTTTCAGTCAATCCGGTGTAATAGAGCGGGAGGTCTATTCTGCGTGTGATGGCCTTATCTGTCGGGTTAAAGAATAGGGCGAATCCTTTTTCCTCACCTTTGGGATTGACATGCATGATACCGTCCCAATCCTGCGCATCCGGTTTCCGAAGGTGAATGATGTCGCTGTTCAGAATGTTCCGGTATTTTTTGTACCAACGGATAACATCCACGACCACCGCTTTCGTTTCCGGTGTATCATACAGCCGCGGACCACGGTAGCAGGCCTGTATTCCTGCTCCGTAATTTTGTACCATCAGGGTCTTGTATTCATATAGGTGTTCACTCAGAGGCTCCAGGGTGGCAGCCGCTCCTCCTCCATGATATTCGACCAGGGGGACGAAGCTCCAAAGTGATGAGGGGATGCGCTCCCATGTACAGTCGTAGTTTAATTGTCGGGTATGGATTAACTGCCGGTCACGCGGCAATGACCAGTTGGTTTCGCGATAACCGATACTGGTTTTTGTAGAACCGTTCAGGAAATAAAAGTCCGGCACATTCAGATAAATGCCTTTCTTGCGCATCCAGTGATACAGTTCCGTAATTTTATGAAACTGGTTCCATTGTGAATCCTGCAGCCCTTTATGGTGCGGATGTGAGGTTGAGGCACAAACGTCGCCCGGGTACGACCCGTCGTGTTCAAAGCAGGTCATACCGGTTTTTTCGATAAAGGTCTTGATTTTGTCGAAGTATTCATATCCCCAGTCGCTGCACAGACAAGGCGAACTGCCGAACCTCATGCCTCCTCGCTGGCCGGTTTTCGGATTGATTACGTCCACCTCGTCGCTGATCCAGCGGCTGGCCAGGAGCGAGTAGCAGCCCATTTCGATGCCTTTGTTGCGGGCATAGTCCACCAGTTCCTTGAATTTGGCAATGTTTCCCTCTGAAATGTCTTCGGCATTGGCACCGGAACCGAAACTGAGGATAATCATTTCGTAACCTGTTTCGGCACATTGGTCAACTGCTTTTTTTACCGTTTCCGGATTGCTCGATGTAAGATGCAGAAAGATGGGGTTCTCCGTCAGCCAGGGCGCTATTGTGCGGTAAAAGTGACGGGTGAACAGTCCTTTTCGCTCGCGGTCATCGCTGTCGAAGGGCATTTCGTAAACATTGAAAGTACGGAAGGTATCTCCCGGCTGGAGGGTCTGGTCCGGACCGATTTCGGGAGAGACGTCCAGTATGCAGCGGGTTTCCATCGGGTAGTTCCGCTGCGAGGTGTATTCCGGGTCGGTGACCCATTTTTCGGTAATGTCGGTTTCACGTTCCGTAAAAGTTCCCTTACAGGCATAGTCACTCTCTATGTGAATGTTGGGCAGCCGGAACAGGTCAGGATTGCCGTCACCCGGCGATTCCGGTTCGGCAAAAGCCAGGTATTCCAGTTGGAAGGCATCAATATTCAAGGAAGCCGTCGAATGATTTTCCACTTCCATCCGTTTGCGGATGACCGGAACCTCGTCATAGATGGCAAAGCATACCTTTACCGCCACATCCTTGAATTCCTCGCTTCCCCGGAGTGTAAAGACCAGTTCCTTTCCCGTTGCAGCCTTTTTGTTCAGCGCCCAGCGGTTACGTGCCCAAGGCAGTGTTTCGCCGACCGGCCTGATTTCGAAATCCTCCACCAGAAACGATTGAGGGACAGTTGTCATGTTTTCTATCCACTCATCTTTCAGATAGGCCCTTTCCGGCTGTCCCGATAAACCTCCGATGCTCCATTTCTTTCCGTTGATTTGCAGGAACCCCTCGCCGCTTACGGCGCGTATCATGCTCTCGCCTATCATGCGGTTAGTCAGATGCGTGGTGGCCAGATTCGGGAAAATACGGAACGTACGGGCAACCATGTCATTGGCAATGACAATGCTTTTCCCGTCGGGTGAGCGGTAAATTCCTGCTTTTGATTTTTCCGGAGTCAGCAGCCAGTCAAACGGGGTTTTGTCCGAAAGTGAGGCTTTCCATAGGGGCAGTTTGCCGATTTTCTTTCTCAACTGTGTGACGACCGCATCGCTTTGCTGCGGCGTTTCTCCGGCTGACCGGATATCAACCGTTTCCGGCGTACTTCTCTGGCCGTCAATGACAGAAGAAACGGCCTGTCGGCCCCAGCTACTTATGCTGCAGACCATAAGTCCACAAAAGATAAATACAGCTTTCATAGTATTTATATGGTTGCTTTTACATTTTTATTTCTGAATGGTATGGAAAATTGATTGACCGGCTTTGACCATGACCTTTTCCTTCCAGTGCAGATGGGCATTCTCGCCCAGCGGGCGGGCTGCCTTACGGGCATCTTCGGCCAGAATCGTCACCGTTGCATCGAAGCGGGTGGGATTGGTTATTTTCAGGACCATCTTCCGCCTGTCCTGTCTGACGATGGATGCCTCCACATGGTCGAAGACAAACATGCCGGACCGGTCAGTGCGGATATATATTCCGGGAATTTCCAAAGCCATCAGTGCTCCGTTGGTTTCGTTCCATCCCGTTTTACCGCCGTCTCCACGCGAACCGCGACTGTCAGCATCGCAGTAGGTCAGCCTTTCTGTGATTTTTCCGTTGGGTTGTATGCCTTCCGCATGGGCGTGGATGACATCCCGAAGCAGTTCGGCATATTCAGCGCGGCCGGTTGTACGGAACAGCTTGAACAATGCATCGCCGGATTGCGTACAGAATCCGGGAGCACCATGCTTGTTTTGCGTGCTGGCCCACACCGCGCCGGTCAGGTTTGCGCCCAGTCGGGCCAATGGGGTTTCTGGAGGCAACAGATAGGGAAATGAAACAACCCAGGTGGCACATAAGTTAGCCAAGTCGGCGGCTTGTTTCAGATACATTTCCCTGCCGGTTACTTCATACAGAGTCATCAGGGACGTAAGCAGGGCTACTGCCGTTTCAGAATCGGCGTTCTGCAAAATATCGCCGCAACCGCCTGACGTAAAACCGACCAGTGCGAAATGGTTATAATAATCTGTCGCTGCCTGACAGGCGGTTTCCAGATAAGCCGGACAATCAAAATAGCCGGCCGCCAAGGCCAGCCCGGCTACAGCCATGGCACCGCTGGTTGTATTGTAAATGGCAACGTCGCCCGATTCTACGTCCAGATAATTGCCCCACGTACCCTCTTTCTGCCAGGTACGGACAAATGCATCGGCCAGCAAACGGACTTGCTGCTCCCATTCCGGAGCAATCAGTGCGGACTTGCCCTGTTCTTTCAAGAGCATAAACTGTTTGACCATCCAATACAGGATGTCTCCGTTCTTGCGGGTCAGCCCGATACCGGGATTCAGCCGTGCGCCGTCCCGGTAGAGCACGTTTCCGTCTGATCCCAATACGTCGTAGTAATAGCCGCTGTGTCCTTTGGCTCGCGGCAAGCCGAAGTCAAAGGTGTTTTTTACGCGCTGAAAATGTTTCTCGTCGTTCAAGGCCAGCATCGGATAGGTGTTGATTAACCCTCCAATCCAACCATAAGAAAGCCAGTCGGCATTTTCCGGACAGTAATAAGCCCAATGTTCGCCCTCGTAATAGCGCTCATCAATGTTTTTCACCATGCGTTTCCACACTTCGCTCATGGGCATCAGGTTTCGGGGGGCTTCCTTGCGTGTATGGAATTTCCGGAACTTCATGAACTGTTCCAGCAATTCCGGAACACGGTTGCACGGAAACGTAATTTCCGTGACCCGAATGACAATCTGGTCGCCCACCTGTACCGATATGCCGCGGTCCGGGCTTTTGCTGAAACCGATGAATTCCGGCTTGCGCTCACGAACCCCGGGGGCACTGATTACAAATGACGCCACACTCCGGTCCGGAGTTTCCTCCACAATCAGGGCATGGTCCAGTATGCGGTCTTTTTGGCGGATACCCTGGTCGGTCAGTAAAATAGTAGCTGATTTTTTGGAGCGTTCCAGAAACAACATGGCAGGGGTGGATACATTGCTGACGTTGACTTCCAGGCGCGATGGCGCGCCGAATTCCGGTGAAAGTTGGGGTATGGGGTTTGACGTCAGTGCCAGATCCTTTCGGCCGTGGTCGGTTTTGTCGAGGCCGGTGGCATAGTCACGATAAACGATGCGTTGCCGGTTGCCGTTGTAGACAGAAGCCGGCAGCAATACATAATTGTCGCTTGTCCAGTCATAACGGTCAAACGCCACGGCCACTCCGGCGTCCTTCATGGCCTGTCGGGCTGTAAACCGGAACGTATATGACGTTGTGCTGTCCGTCATTGTCTTCTCGGTCTGAACGGTCCATGCCGAAGAGTCGTTTATTTCCTGACACCGTATTAATTCAGCTTCATGATAAGTGCATTCAAGCAAACGGACAGGATGGTTGCGCTCCGGCATATTCGGCAGCCAGGAACTTTGTGCCGCTCCGTTCATGCCGAATATCCAGAAGAGTCCACCAAGAAATGCCTTATAATTGATCTTCATCTTATTCTATTGCTTGTGAAGTTCATACGATTTTATTTTCCGTCCCTGGTCCATCTGATATAATATCCATCCGTCAGCATTCTTTTTCCGTTCCAGCCGCCAACTTAAATCCGGGTTCTGCAAGAGTTTCCGGATGTGCGTGGGGAAGGCATTTGCCCTGCGGGCTTCTTCCCAGGTACGTATAACCTGGAAGATGGCATATTTCTCAGGACAGCTTTCAACATCGCGTTGTCCGATTCTTAACGCATACGTGCAGCCGTAGCCAACGGCCGTAGCTTCAATATGTTCAAAATCCGCTGCCGTCGATTGGGCCGTAATAGGGAAATTGGCCCCGAAGGACGACGGGAAGAAGTTGGCATACGTGACATCACGAAGATCCTTACCCTGACTCGTCGTGCTGCCCCATACTCTTTTTTTCACATCGTATATGTTCAGGCCACCGCCTACGTTCCATGTACTTTGGTAATGCCACGAACCTTCTGACAGCGTGGCTCCCGTAAAGCGGATATCGGGCAATCCGTATTTCCGGGCCTGGTCAAACATGTTACGGAAAAAGCGTTTGACCGAGTAACTTCCAAAACCGGTATGGAAAAAGAATTCCTGCCCGTCGTAGTCAAACATGCCGAGGCCGCAACGATAGCAGATATCCGCATAATGCCGGGCCAGTTCATCCTGTAATTCCAAATTCGGTACCAGTCCGGCATAAGCCCCTCCTACGGTCGGTTGCAGTTTGTCTACGGCATCTCCTTTGTCGTGCGTGGCCGGCTTGGTATTCCAGTAGCCCCGTGTTACCTTCAGCAAGCGGTAGGGCTTTTCCTTGGTGATTCCTAAATAATGAATCAGTTCCTTACCGATTTTCACCATGTTCAGTTCCCGGCTGTGGCCTTCCCAACAGGCAATTTCTTCCAGGTATGAAGGATCGTCAACGTAAATCAGAGTGTCTGTTGCACTGATGTCTTTGGCCAGGAAATGACGGTGCAGAATGCAGATGCTGTCTGAAGGAACCGGGCTGCAATCTTTCGTTCCGGGAGCCATTGAATTGGAAATGCAGGTACGGCCCAGAATCAGACCGTCGCGGGCCAGAATATCGGCATATTCACGGGTCGAACGGTCGCGGTCGGTAAAATGATAGCGCTTGAATTCGTGGTCCGGTCCGTCGATATATCCTCCGTTTCCACGGTCCGGATGCAAAAACGGCTGGTCGTAGGTATGAATCACTTTCAGACCCATCTGTTTGGCATAGGAGGCCATGCTGTCCATCAAGCCGCCATACGTCCAGAGGTCAGGCATAAAACTGGTGGGGTCTTTAACCCATTTGCCCTGGAACATCGGATGAGGCAGATTTTCATTGACTACAATGTTCTGAATCACATCCAGCAGGGCCACACTGTCGGGGCTTCCCCACAAGGCAATGGAAGAACCGATGAAATCCACTCCGGGCACATCCTGCCGCATCATGTGGTTGGGTTCATTATTCTGAAATATCGGATTCCCTTCCGGCGAATAAATCAGTTTGCCTTTCTGACGGTTGCGGGCATGGTAGCGGATTTGGATACGTCCGTTGCAGTCAACAAAAGCCGTATTTCCGTAAAGTATGCGGAAATAGGGTTCCTTACGGTTGTAGAATGCCACATCGTTGATGCCGTCGCCTCCCATCGTAAACTGCTGCCCTTCGTGCAGGGTGACCGGGAGCGGATGATTGACCGGGTCGGGCGAATGGGCAATATATCCTGACGGACCGGTTTCGGACGTGAAGCGTGATTCTCCACCAATGGTGTTGTCGTCCAATGCCAGCGCACCGATGGCATAGCATACGGCTTCCGAAGTGTCGCGGGCCACACCGATGATTTCACCCAGCAGGTTGGTGATGTTCGTATAATAGCTTCCCCATTGAATGCCGTCGATGCCGTTGCGGGGCTCCAGACTTTCCAGAGTCAGTTTGAAGTATTTGGGCTTTTCTTCCAGCTTGACTGTAGCCACCGATCCGTTTTCATATTCCAGCTGATACTCTCCTTTGCTGTAACGTGCCTTTTGCGGGTAATAGTAGCGTTTCAGTTCCTCATCATAGAGTGAAAGCAACGGCGATGGCTGGTCGGCCGGACTGAAATTCCGGCTTTCGCGAGTGCGGTTCCACATACCGACAATATAGCCGCGTGAATCAACGTCAATACCGAAATAATCTGTTTTAAACGATTCTTGAAGATTCGGACTGCAACTGCACATGGAAAGTCCGAAAAGGAAAAAAGAAAGAATTCTGTTCATATCCTGTATGTTTTGACCCGACAATGCTTTTTCGGATTTCTGGTTTGTTTTATCGTTTCGACGAGCCGTGCCTAATAGAGGAAGGATCTGGATTCGCCTTGTATTTGTAAAGATGCGCTCAGTATTCCTTGGGTAAACCGCTGTGGGGCTGATGGACATACACCGCCAACAAAAACCTTGAGTGTTCCGGCATCCTGGCGAATTTCGCCGGCCAGGTCGACAAAAGCCAATTCACGTGGCGAAAGGACAAACGAAACCGTGCGCCGTTCGTTCGGCTTCAGCTTGATTTTCATGAATTTTTTCAGGGCACACAGCGGAGCCTCTTCGGCCATTTCACGATGAGACAAATACAGCTGTACCACTTCTTCACCGGCCATCTTGCCGGTGTTGACCACTTCGACACTGACTCTTAGGGAATCGCCCGTCTGTGCTTCGGAAGGCACCTTCAGGTTCCGGTACTTGAACGTTGTGTAGCTTAGGCCATAGCCAAAGGGGTACAGGACATCACCTTCAAAATAACGATAGGTACGGCCCTGCATCGAATAATCTTCAAACGGCGGCAAATCCGCATCCGACCGATAGAAAGTCAAAGGCAGGCGCCCTGAAGGATTATATCTGCCAAAAAGAATGTCAGTCAGGGCTGTTCCGGCAGCCTGACCGCCATACCAGGCCTGAATCACGGCAGAAAGATGCTCGGCTTCCCAGTTGTAGGATACGGCACTGCCCGACATGCAGACAAACACGATGGGCTTGTGCATTTTCTGCAGCTGCTGCATGGCTTGGGTCTGTACTTTCGGCAGGGCTATTGTCGTGCGGTCGCCGTCGCGGAAGCCCTCAACGCCGTTTCCGCCGGCATCTCCCTGCTCGCCTTCGAGCAGGGGTGAAATACCGCCGGCAAAGAGTATCATATCCGCATCCTGACACTGCTGCATGAGTGAATCGATATCCGTTCCGTCTTTCCATGTAGTAAAGTCGGTCAACGGGTCATAGACAACCTCAACGTTCGGCTCATTGCGCAGAGCCTCAAGCAACGTTACATTATGTGTCGGAAATCCGTTGTAATTGCCTAATTGTGTTGTCTGATTGTCCGCATTCGGTCCAACGAGCAATATTTTATATTTCTTTTTAGACGACAGCGGGAGGAGTTTTTTCTTATTACTGAGAAGCACCATTGACTGACGTGCCAAATCCAATGCGTGGGCACCATGTTCGGGAGCTTCAAGCAATGACTTCGGCCGGTTGGCATAAGGATTCTTATGCTGCGTATCAAACAGTCCCAGCCGATAGCGTACGGTAAGGAGCCGCTTGAGCGAAATATCCAGTTGCGCTTCGGTTATCAAACCTTTCTGAACGGCTTCGAGCAGATTCGTGTAGGACTCTCCACATTCCAGGTCCGTTCCATGCAAGACCGCATCGGCCACGGCTTCTGCCGGAGTCGCATGAGTCTTATGACCGCCCCAGAAATCATTGATTGCCCAGCAATCCGATGTTACGTATCCTTTAAAGTCCCAGTCTGTCAGCAGAATCTTGCGCAGAAACAGATTGCTTCCACAACAGGGTTGACCATTGAAACGATTGTAGGCACACATGACGCCGGCTACATTGGCCTCGGTAACCAGCCGGTAAAAGGCAGGCAAATAAGTATCAAACAAATCATGGTCGGAAGCCTTGGCATCAAATTCATGGCGCAACGCCTCCGGACCGCTGTGTACGGCAAAATGTTTGGCACAGGCTGCCACATTCAGATAGACGGAATCTTCACCCTGAAGCCCGCGTACCATTGCAATGCCCATTTCAGCTGTCAGTACGGGGTCTTCGCCGTACGTTTCGTGTCCTCTGCCCCAACGCGGATCGCGGAAAATATTAATGTTGGGAGTCCAAAAGGTTAATCCGGTATAGCGGTTCAATGTTGTCCCTTTTTCAACGGCTATCTGATGAACCACTCTGCCTTCAGCTGCAATCATCTCTGCCATGCGCTTTATAGCCTGCGGGTTAAACGTAGCTCCCAACCCGATGGGTTGCGGAAAAACCGTTGTTTTCTCACTGGAGCGTGCCACGCCGTGCAGACATTCGTTCCACCAATTGCAGGGAGGCACTTTCAGGCGTTCAATGCCTTTGGAAGTATGCATCATCTGCGAAACCTTTTCTTCCAGCGTCATGCGCGAAACCAAATCGTTTACCCGAGTCTCAATAGGCAATGAACCGTCCAGGTAAGGAAGTTGCGCCCAAACGGCAAAAGGAGTCAGGCAGAAAAGAGCCAGTAATGTTTTTCTATAGTTTTTCATTGGTTAAAATAAGAATGAGCACATATAGCATGGTTTCCATGCTACTATGCAGTAATCACAGTATCAGAAAGAATGTTATTCAACGACGCACCTTGTGGTAGATTTTTCTGTCGAATTTGTAGTAGCGGGCGGCGCGATGAGCCACACCTTGCTGCTTTTCGTCCAAAGGAACCACGTATTCCATCATGACGATTTTCTTATGGAAATTACGTACGTCAACGGTTTTGCCGTAAATCAGCTCAAACAATATCCTTAATTGCGAGGCCGTAAATTTGCGGGGTAACAAGTCGAACAGTAAAGACGGATTGAATTCCACATAATGCCGGATGTAGGTCAGGGCATCGCGGATAATCCGATTGTGGTCGAATGCCAGCTTCTTCACATCTTTAAGAGCAACCCAGCAGGCTCCATGACCGTCCAGATTTTTATCCAGCGTACGGTCTATCTTGATTAACGACAGGTAGGCAATGGTTACAATGCGTTCCACCTTCAGCTGCATCGTCTGCTCTAACCAAAGGACGTCTCTGGGATTACTTGTCCTGTCTTTGGAGCCGAATGCTTTGAATTGGACCAATTTTACGCTCTTCAGACCGGTCAGTTCAAACAAGACACGTTTTGCCGCTTCGTCCAAATCTTCATCCACATAGATCAGACTTCCGGGCAGCTTCATGTCGTGATAAACTTCGCCATTGTCTTCGCCCGCACGGTTTATCAGCAGAACTTTCAGCTGTTTGCCGTCAAAGCCAATTACAACGCAGTCAACGGACAAATGATGATTGGCCAAAGGCCTTTTTTCCATGTTCAGCATACCGATTCATTTTACCAAATACAAACTTAGGAACAAAATCACACCGGAACAAATCAAAGAATATGATATAAAACATTAATTCTCATGCATATACATATCATACATTGTACATTATGTACGTAGGGATTTTTCTTATAAAATACAATATGTAATCCATGATTGGCCTGTCAGCCCGATTGCGTTAAGCCAATAAACCTGGTTCAGGCTTTATAATCAATATGTTCCCGCCTGAACTACACCAATAAACACAAAGGGACTTATTGTATTTCACCGGGCAACACAGGTCAATGCATATTGTCATTTTACCGGCCAAAGGCGGTATGCGTTAAAAAAACAAAAAGATTACTTCGGACATAGAGTTTCAGGGAATAAAACAAACAGAATAACTAATATGAACTCGTATTTGGTCAACCAATATGAGTATATGGACGTCTGTTTCGGTAAATTGGTTTTTTGTTGACATACAAAACGTCAGGAAATGTCCTTTTGTATAAAAAAATCCGTATCTTTGCTTCCGGACGCAGCCGGCCCGAAAGGGTGGATGTGGTCTGTTTTTTTGTGATAAGAGGACGTTTACGGACGTTTGCTTCTGCATTCAAACTTCGCAACTTTGAAACCATTCCAGAAGCAACGGCAACGGAGCGTCCCGCGTAGGGTGTATTATACCTCGTTCGGATTGTGCGTACCTGATGAAGGTACGTGTGGTTCGAAACTTCGCATAATATCATCTCGACGTGGGCTGGCTGCGTTGCTCATCTTGGAATGGGGGCAATGCGAAGGCCTGAATGCGAGGTGAGCACGATGTACAGACTTCCCACGTCTTTTTCTTTTTATTTATCTGCCGAATTTGGGGAACGTCTATAGGCACGAAAAACAATGTTTTTTATGAAAGTGATTACTTTTAAATTGCTTCGTCGTAATCTGTGGGCTGTCCTTTTGGCGGTATTTTCGTTCTGTACGTTTCAGGCTGTAGCCGGTGTGCCGCGCAAGATGGCTTATCAAATTATGGCGCTTAATCCTACCACAGGGCAAGTTCTGGCCAATCGTGATGTGAATATCCGTATTGAGTTGCGTCAGGAAAAAACGGATGGTCAGGCAGTGTGGCATCAGGATTTTGAAGCACGAACCGATGAGGCCGGAATTTGTCAGTTGACGCTTGAGTTTGCCGACGACATTGATTGGGCATCTGCCGATTATTATCTGGCTACTTTAATTGATGGGAAGGAATGCGGTGCTTCGCAAGTGATGTCAGTGCCTTATGCTTTGCGAGCGGCTACCATAGAGGGGGTAATTACAAAAAAGGAATTAATTGGTTCATGGTTGGAGAAGAATGGCAATTATAAATATATTTTTAAAGAAGATGGTAGTGGTATTAGGTTGTATGATTTTGATACTGATACAAAGGAAGAACCATTTAAGTGGACATTGGATAATGTAGGACATTTATTGGTGTATGATCTTCAATATTATGGTGGTTCTAGTTTTGGTTTATATGGATACTCAGTTCAAAAGTTGTCCGATACTTCCATAGTTTTTGATGATTATCTTTTTCAGAAACAATAAAAACAGTAAGTCGTATGAAGAACGTCTTATTACTTTTCCTGTTTTTCGGTCAGTTGCTGAAAGCTGGGGCTGAGGACATTTATGTATTGACTCAGCCGGCAGTCTGTTGTTTCGTTACGGATGCGGCGCGGACTTTTGTGTCTGTTGTTCCGTCTGGCGGTAAAGCTTTAGAATCTTCCGCTTATTATGCCACCGGTGGTTTCGTGGTATGGCCGCAGTATGCAGCCAGTACGGCGGTGGGCATAGAGCAGGTGGAGGCTGCTGCATCGCCAGTACTTCGTATGGATAAGACTACGGGCAATTTCCTGCTGACAGGCGTGGAAGGGCCTTGTCTGGTGCAGGTTTATACGATGGATGGACGTCTGCTTGGCCAGATGCGCGTTGATGGCGCCTCGTTCCGTTTGGATACGTCCTCCTGGCCGCTCACGGTGATTATGACGGTGACGAGCGGGTCGCAGAAATATAGTTACAAAGTCATGCGTGCCCGTTAATGTTCGGGTAACCGGACGCATAAGTTCCGGAGCGTGATGGCTTATGACTTATTATAAAACCCCTGCCGGTTTCCGTAAGGCTGCAGCCTTTGGAAACCGGCAGGGATTTTATTTTAGGATGGTGGTTTTCAATACTTGAATGTGCTTCCGCCGAGGAATTCGCGCAGCAGTGAGGTGGGGGGCAGGCCCTTGGTGGAGATGGGTTTGAGGTATTGCAGGAATTTGCGCAGGCGGTAGGCTTCGGAATATTCGGGTTCTGATTCCGGCACCTGTTCCAGCAGGTTCAGGGCTTGCTGGCGCAGGGCTGCCAGCTCGAAGAGCAGGGCCGAGTTGAACATGGCATCGGCATTTTCCTGATAGGGAAAAATCCATTTTTCTTCACCCTGACGCACTGATTTCCAGCGGCGTATGGTATCGAGGGCTGAGTAGCCGCGATATTTGTAGTCGCGCACGATGCGGCGCAGCAGGCGGTTGTCGGTGGTGGGGATGTAGTTGTGGTCGTCCAGCAGGATGGTGGTCAGCGCCGAGGCATAGATTTTGAATTTGCAGCTGTCGTCAATGTCGGCCGTCAGGGCGGGGTTGAGGGCGTGTATGCCCTCGAGCAGCAGAATCTGATGGTTTTCCAGACGGACGCGCTTGCCGCTTTTCTCGCTGCGTCCGGTCTGGAAGTTGTAGCGCGGCAGTTCCACCTCCTCGCCCTGCAGCAGGGCGTTGATGTGCTGCGTGAGCAGCGGGATGTTGAGCGCCTCGATGTTTTCAAAGTCATATTCGCCCTGGGCGTCGAGGGGCGTCTTGTCGCGGTCTACAAAGTAGTCGTCCAGCGAGATGGGCATGGGCCAGAGGCCGCAGGCCATGAGCTGTACGGAGAGGCGTTTGGAGAAGGTGGTCTTGCCGCTCGACGAGGGACCGCTGATGAGGATGACGCGCCGCCGGGGGTCGGAGGCTATGCGGTCGGCTATGGCACTGATTTTCTTTTCCTGCAGGGCTTCCGACACGTTGATCAGCTCGTTGGTGGCCCCTTTGGCGCATGCCTCGTTAAACTCGCCTATGGTGGAGATGCCCAGAATGTTCTGCCAGCGGTGGTGGTCGTCAAACACTTCCAGCATCTTGGGCTGCGGCACCATGCGGCGCAGCAGTGAGGGATTTTCAGGGTCGGGCAAGCGCAGCAGGATTCCGTCGGCGAACTTTATGATGTCAAACATGTACAGCTGCTCCGTATTGGTCAGCAGGGAGCCGTAGTAGTAGTCGGGCAGGCCGTCAAGGGTGTAGTAGGTGGTGTAGAGCAGGCCCGTGCTCTCCAGCAGTTTCACCTTGTTGGTGCGCCCTTCGCGCTTGAACAGTTCGATGGCCTCGTTCGTGTGGCACGTTACGCGATGGAAGGGCAGTTTGCGCGCCACGATGCGGTGCATTTCCAGGCGCAGGCGGCCCACGTCTT
>OLGF01001917.1_pt1 | contig 20780 bp, 20 predicted proteins | sample 1604971 | NCBI WGS metagenome assembly OLGF01 (sample SAMEA3888902, study PRJEB22519) | human gut metagenome | biome: human gut; feature: human-associated habitat; material: faeces | place: Denmark | collected 2011 | reverse complement strand
TTCCCATCATACATACATTTGCTCCGGCTGCGATTGCCTTTGTCATATCTCCTGAATACTTAATTCCTCCATCTGCAATGATTGGAATTCCGTATTTATCTGCTGCTTCGTAGCAATCCATAACCGCTGTAATCTGAGGAACACCGATACCTGCGATAATACGTGTTGTACAGATTGATCCAGGTCCGATTCCAACTTTTACAGCATCGACACCAGCTTTGATCAGATCCTCTGTTGCAGCTCCTGTAGCAACATTACCTGCGATCACCTGCAGATCAGGGAATTTACTCTTGATCATGTCTACTGTATGAAGCACGTTTGCTGAATGTCCATGAGCCGAATCAAGAACAACCACATCAACCTTTGCATCTACCAGTGCCTGTGCTCTTTCAAGGCAATTTGCTGTGATTCCGATTGCTGCTCCACAAAGGAGACGTCCCTGAGCATCTTTTGCAGATAACGGATATTTAATCTGTTTTTCAATATCTTTAATCGTAATAAGACCTTTCAGATTGAAATCTTTATCTACGATCGGAAGCTTTTCTTTTCTTGCTTTTGCAAGAATCTTCTTTGCGTCTTCTAATGTGATTCCCTCCGGTGCTGTAATAAGTCCTTCGGAAGTCATCGATTCTCTGATCTTTTTAGAGAAATCCTCTTCAAATTTCAAATCACGGTTTGTAATAATACCAACTAATTTCTTTCCTTCAGTGATCGGCACACCTGAAATTCTGAATTTCGCCATCAGGTTATTCGCATCTTCCAGTGTGTTATCCGGTGACAAGTAAAATGGATCTGTAATGACGCCATTCTCGGAACGCTTTACCTTGTCCACTTCTTCTGCCTGCTGTTCGATTGACATATTTTTATGGATAATTCCGATGCCCCCCTGTCTGGCCATTGCAATTGCCATGCGGTGCTCTGTAACGGTATCCATTCCAGCACTCATCATCGGAATGTTTAACTTAATTTTTTTAGTCAGGTAAGTAGATAAATCCACCTGGTTCGGAATTACTTCTGAATATGACGGAACCAAAAGCACATCATCAAATGTAATACCTTCTCCAATTATCTTTCCCATGATTTGAACCTCTCTTTCTTTTGTTTATTCATATTTAACAGCTATCTTAGCGAATCACACCTACATTTGTCAACATCTTTTGAAATGTTTTTATTTTAATACAATATTTTCTTCAGTTTTTGATTAATTTTCTGATTACTTTCTGATTACTTTTCTAGGTGCTTTAACAAAGAATCCTTCAACAATTGTCTCATTTGGTTCGAACAAAACCTTGCACACTTCGCCTTTATTTGAAGCGATCAGCGCATAAATTTTCGCATCTTTTTTTCCAGATGTGTAATCATATGTTTTGATCTTTTTATACTGCATTAATTCTACCGCCCCGACCGGTGCCAGAAGTTCCATCTGATCTGCATCTACAGAAAACATCCTTTTTCTTCTGGCCTTATTCATGATTTTGTCAATATCAAGATCACCATTTACAAATACATACTCATACTCCACATTCAGATTGCGGAACATCAGCACATCGATCACGATCATCACAACTGGTAATATAATTCCCACCGGTATAACAAAAACCAAAAGCACTGACACAACAGTTAATGCTATCAGTCCCACTTTCTTAAGTGTATCCTTTGAGTCCGCCTGTTTTTTTATCAGCTGCTCTGTGTAAAAATCATCCATTTTTCTTTCCTCCAAGTCTGCTTTAAGCTATGTCTATTGTAGCACACCTGACAGTAAAAAGAAAACTCCTCTGACGAGGAGTTCTCAAAAATTTAATATATATACCGTTTATGATTTACATCATACCCATGCCCGGATTTCCTGCCGGCACAGCTGGTGCATCTTCTTTGATATCAGCCACAACAGACTCTGTTGTAAGGAGTGTAGAAGCAACAGATGTTGCATTCTGAAGCGCACTTCTTGTAACCTTTGCCGGATCAAGAATTCCGTTTTCAACCATATCTACATACTGTTCTGTCAGGGCATCAAATCCTGTTCCGACTTCTGACTCTCTTACTTTGTTAATAATAACAGCACCTTCGAGTCCTGCATTTGCAGAAATGTGGAATAACGGAGCTTCCAGGGCTTTCAGTACAACTTTGGCACCTGTCTTCTCATCGCCTTCCAGTTCTTCAATTGCCTTAGCAACTGCTTTTGATGCATGGATATAAGCTGATCCACCACCGGAAATGATGCCTTCTTCTACTGCTGCTCTTGTAGCATTCAGAGCATCTTCCATACGAAGTTTTGCTTCTTTCATCTCAGTCTCTGTTGCTGCTCCGACACGGATAACAGCTACTCCGCCTGCAAGTTTTGCAAGTCTTTCCTGCAGTTTTTCTCTATCGAAATCAGATGTTGTCTCTTCGATCTGAGCCTTGATCTGTGCAACACGATCTGCGATTGCATTCTTGTCTCCCATGCCATCAACGATGACTGTATTTTCTTTCTGTACTTTTACAGATTTTGCGCGTCCAAGCTGATCCATAGTTGTATCCTTCAGTTCCATGCCAAGCTCTTCTGAAATCACCTGACCACCTGTCAGTGTAGCGATGTCTTTTAACATCTCTTTTCTTCTGTCGCCATATCCAGGTGCTTTAACTGCAACAACATTGAATGTTCCACGCAGTTTATTAACGATCAGTGTTGTAAGAGCTTCTCCTTCGATATCCTCTGCAATGATAAGAAGTCTTGCTCCCGCCTGAACGATCTGCTCCAGAAGTGGAAGGATTTCCTGAATGTTAGAAATCTTCTTATCTGTGATCAGGATATATGGATCATCCAGATTAGCCTCCATTTTGTCCATGTCTGTTGCCATATATGCAGATACATATCCGCGGTCAAACTGCATTCCTTCTACAAGGTCCAGCTCTGTCTTCATAGTTTTAGATTCTTCAATTGTGATGACTCCGTCATTAGATACTTTTTCCATAGCGTCTGCTACCATCTGTCCGACTTCAGCATCACCTGCTGAGATTGCTGCTACTTTTGCAATCTGGTCTTTGTCTTTTACTTTGCTTGACATCTTTGCAATTGCTTCAACAGCCACATCTGTAGCTTTCTTCATTCCTTTACGGAGAATGATTGGGTTAGCTCCTGCTTCCAGGTTCTTCATACCTTCATGAACCATTGCCTGTGCAAGTACGGTTGCTGTTGTAGTACCGTCTCCGGCTACATCATTTGTCTTGGAAGCGACTTCTTTAATCAGCTGTGCTCCCATGTTCTCAAATCTGTCTTCCAGTTCGATCTCTTTTGCAATTGTAACACCATCATTTGTGATCAGTGGTGCTCCGAATGATTTATCCAGAACTACATTACGTCCTTTTGGTCCGATTGTTACTCTTACTGTATCAGCAAGTTTATTAACGCCTTCTTCCAAAGCTCTTCTTGCTTCTGCACCATATTTAATTTCTTTTGCCATTGGTATCTACCTCCTGAAATATATAAATGATTTGCTTAATTACTCACAGATGGCTAAAATATCATCTTGTTTTACGATGATGTATTCTTCGTCATCGATCTCAACATTTGTTCCTGCATATTTGGAATAAATTACCTGCTGACCTGCTGTAACGTGCATCTCAACTTCTTTTCCATTCACCATTCCGCCTGGTCCTACAGCGATAACCTCTGCCTGCTGTGGTTTTTCTTTGGACTGTCCAGGGATCACGATTCCTGACTTTGTAGTCTCCTCTGCTACACACTGTTTTAATACAACTCTGTCACCTAATGGTACTAACTTCATATCTATTCCTCCTTAAATCATTTTCTGTATTATTAGCACTCAACAAAAGAGAGTGCTGAAAGATTCTAGATATAAAATAGCACTCTCTTTTTGGTTTGTCAACACACTTTCTATTTAGTTTAGAAGTTTTTTATAAAATCCGTTTTGTATTTTGAATTTCATCACTTTTCCAGCCTTATTCCAGTAACGTTCTTTTATAATTCCTTTACATATCACCGGATCTTCTAAATTCTCAATGCTGCATTCATAAATACCATCCAATGAATATGATGTAAGTTCCGCTTCTTCAGATACCAGATACAACGTTTCTTCTTCCTCATCATATGCTATGATCTTACATAAATATTCCGTTTCATCAAAAAAACTGTCCTCCAGAATCACACGTTCCATTCGGAGTTTTGCTGTACATCCTTCATATCCCACTGCCTGTATCCTCCTTTTATAGTATGAAAAGGGTATCAGTCGCCCGATACCCTTTATAATTCTTATTATTTTGTACGTTCTGCTTTAATGCGGTCCAGTTCAGTAAATACGTAATCATTGATTACTTTAATATACGTTCCTTTCATTCCCGAAGAGCGGGATTCTATTACCCCTGCACTTTCGAATTTTCTAAGAGCATTTACAATAACGGATCTTGTAATTCCTACTCGATCTGCAATCTTACTTGCAACAAGGATTCCTTCGGCTCCATCCAGTTCATCAAATATATGAATGATCGCCTCCAGTTCCGAATAAGACAATGTGCTGATCGCAGACTGTACAATATGCTCTTTTCTGGTCTCTTCTGCACTTTCTTCATTCACGGATCTTAACATCTCAAGGCCAACGACCGTCGTTCCATATTCGCTCAGAATAATGTCGTCAATTTCATACACCTTATCTTTTTTATAAATAAAAAGTGTTCCAAGTCGTTCTCCGGCAATGTCAATAGGTGTAATGATCGCCTGGTAACCTTTGACAGTTTCTTCGGAAAATCCAAGTGTCTGAAGATTTACATTTTCTTTTGTTGATAAGATACTAAGCAGGCGCTCATTCAGCATATCGTCTACATGCTTTCCGATCTCTCTCTCGATCAATTCGGTAATGTAAGGCACACCTTCACATTTGCTTCCGCCAAGCACTTTTCCTTTTTTACTGATCACCAATACGTTCGAATCCAGAATCTCTGTAAGGACTTCACAGATATCGTTAAATACGACTTTGCTCGAACTGTTGTTATGCAGTAATTTGTTGATTTTTCTGGTTTTATCCAACAATTGTACGCCCATTTACATTCCTCCATCCTTATGAATGTATATTATCATACAATTCTGAAACATTCAACGAATTTTCCTAATTTTCCTTAGTATTTTCAATATTTTCTACATATCCACACTGTTCATCACTGCAGACCAGTTTATTTCCCTTTTCAAGCATATATGCGCCACATCTCGGGCATTTTTTTGTTGATGGCTTCTGCCATGACATAAATTCACATTCCGGATTATCTTCACATCCGTAATATCTTCTTCCTTTTTTCGTTTTACGGATTACAACGTCTTTTCCGCAGATTGGGCATGGTACTCCTATTTTTTCCAGATATGGTTTGGTATTACGGCAATCCGGGAATCCTGGACAAGCCAGGAATTTTCCATGCGGACCATACTTCACTACCATATTACGTCCACATTGTTCACAGATTACATCTGTAACTTCATCTTCTATTTTCACCTGTTCCAGTTCTTTTTCAGCTTTTTCTACTGCTGCTTCCAGATCTGGATAGAAGTTTTCAATAATTGTTTTCCATCTGACTTTGCCTTCTGCGACTCCATCAAGAAGACTTTCCATATTAGCTGTAAAGTTCACATCTACAATACTTGGGAATGACTGCTTCATAATATGATTTACAACTTCTCCAATCTCAGTCAGATAGAGATTTTTATTTTCTTTGGCCACATAACGTCTTGCAATAATTGTGGAAATTGTCGGCGCATAAGTACTTGGACGGCCGATTCCGAGTTCTTCCAGTGTCTTAACCAGTGTTGCTTCTGTATAATGAGCCGGCGGCTGCGTAAAGTGCTGCTTCGTATCAAGGCTTTCCTTCGTAAGAACCGAATCCATATCGAGACCTTTTAATAATACATTGTTCTCTTCTTTTGCCTCTCCCGCTTCTGTGTACACACTTTTGAAACCTTCAAATGAAACTTTGGATGCGGCAACAGTAAAACGGTACTGTCCTGCTGCAATCTTAACAGAAGTGGTCTCATATCTCGCCGGCTGCATTCTGCTGGCGATAAAGCGTTTCCACACAAGCTGATACAGACGGAACTGATCCCTGCTCAGGAATTCTTTCACTGCTGCCGGAGTTCTGGTTACATCAGTCGGACGAATCGCCTCATGCGCATCCTGGATGATTTTCTTATCAGAAGTCTTCTTTGCATCACCCTCCGCTACATATTCTTCTCCGAATCCTTCTTTGATATATTCTCTTACTGCTGCATCTGCTTCCTCTGAAATACGGGTAGAATCAGTACGCAGATATGTGATCAGACCTACCGTTCCACTGCCCTTGATGTCAACACCTTCATATAACTGCTGCGCAATACGCATTGTCTTAGCCGTCGCAAAATTCAGCGCTTTAGACGCTTCCTGCTGAAGTGTACTGGTTGTAAAAGGTACCGGTGCTTTCTTTGTTCTTTCTCCTTTTTTTATGTCTGCAACAGAATAATCTGCATTCTCTACTTCTTTGACAATTGCATCCAGTTCTTCCTTTGATGAAATCGTCACCTTATTTTTCTCTGTTCCATAGAATTTAGCCGTAAGAAGTTTTCTTTCGCCTTTTACTTTCAGATTCGCATCAAGTGTCCAATACTCTTCCGGTATAAATGCATCTATCTCCTCTTCTCTGTCTGCAATAATTCGAAGTGCAACAGACTGTACACGGCCGGCACTTAATCCCCTCTTAACCTTTGCCCACAAAAGCGGACTGATCTTGTAGCCTACAATTCTGTCCAGGACACGACGTGCCTGCTGTGCATCTACCAGATCCATGTCTATCTCTCTTGGATTCTTAAGCGACGCTTTTACTGCATTCTTGGTAATCTCATTAAAACTGATTCGATAAAATTTTTTATCCTCCAATTTTAACGCTTTACTCAGATGCCAGGATATTGCTTCTCCTTCACGGTCCGGGTCAGTTGCCAGATAAATCTTGTCAGCTTTCTTCACTTCCTTGCGAAGCTTTGCAAGGATTTCTCCCTTTCCTCTGATCGTTATATATTTTGGTTCATAATCATTTTCAATATCGATACCCATCTGGCTCTTGGGCATATCTCTTACGTGACCATTCGATGCGGTCACTACATAATTACTTCCTAAAAACTTTTTAATTGTTTTCACCTTCGCAGGTGACTCCACGATTACCAGATAGCGTGCCATAATTTCCTCCATAATAGCGGCTGTATCTTTACTGCAGCCTTATATAATAATTTCTGGATACTTCCTTTACATATCCATTTAATTCTAACGTGATCAGTCTTTCCATTAACTCTGTAACCGAAAGTCCTGTTTCTTTCATCAGCTGATTTGTCCCTTTCGGAAACAAATCGAGACAACTATACACCATAAACTCAGGACTTTCAAGCATTTTTTCACTTTTGTTTCCTTTTTGCCCGATTTCCACCGGATTAATGTTCCATTCATCCATCAATTCTTCCGGGGTAATCAGTATCCCCGCTCCCTGCCTGATCAGTCTGTGACACCCCTGACTTAACACACTGTTTACCGGTCCCGGAAGAGCATATACATCCTTTCCCTGCTCCAGTGCAAGATCCGCAGTAATCAATGATCCGCTCCTTTCTTTTGCTTCCATAATAAGTATCCAGTCCGCCAGCGCACTGATGATTCGATTTCTTCTTGGAAAATTCCACGCATACGGCTGGGTTCCTGGTGAAAATTCGGATACTATTCCTCCTTTTTCCTGTATATCCATATACAATCCTATATTCTCTCTTGGATAACAGACATCCACTCCGCATCCAAGTACCGCATATGTCACACCACTTTCTTTAGCCCAACTGCTATTTAACGCTCCTCTTTGTCCTGCACCGTCAATTCCTCTTGCCATACCACTTATTATCTGTATTCCTGCTTCTGCAAGGCTTTTTCCATATTGTAATGCCATCTGTTCACCATACGCCGTACAGTTTCTCGCCCCTACAATCGCCGCACTTTTTCTTTTTTCATCCGGAAGTTGTCCGAGTACATATAATGCATACGGAGGATCGGTAATATATTTCAGTTTTTCCGGATACGTTTTTAAAAAGTACGGTATAAACTGTATTCTTTTTTCTTCTGTCCTTCTCCATTTTTCTTCAAGTTTTGTATCTTTTTTTGCATTCTTTAATATCGCCACATCCTTCTCGTTTAGAAAGCGCAGTTTATCTAACTTAGTTTCTTCTATATAATATATGGCTTTTCCAGATCCATATACCTCTCTTAGTTTTTGCTTCTTCAGATCTGTAATCTCTTTTATTCCTGCCAGCCAGTATTCGTAGATCATCTGCTTTTCTCCTTTCTTAACGTCCCCAATATTTTTTATCCAACGACCGATAAGCGATTGCCTCTTTTAAATGCTTCTCCGTCACTTTTTCACTGTAATCCAAATCAGCGATCGTTCTTGCAACTCGTAAAATCTTATGATATGTTCTCGCTGTCAGCCCCATCCTTTCAAATGCCTTCTCCATCAACTTTCTTTCCGCACTGCCTAATGGAATATAGGTCCTGATTTCTCCCGGTCCAAGCATAGAGTTTGTACGGATTTGCGTTCCCTCATATCTTTTTTTCTGTAATTTTCTTGCTTCTACTACTCTGCTTCGTATTACCTCCGATGATTCCTCCTCTTTTTTTCCTATCCTTTCTATATCCAGTTCCCGGTACTCCACTTTCGGTGTCTCAATACACAGATCCATACGATCCAGAAATGGCTGACTTATCTTTCCAAGATATTTCTGGATCTGTGACGGCGTACATGAACATTTCTGCATATCCGGATAATTACCGCATGGGCACGGATTCATGGCTGCTACCAGCATAAATTCTGCCGGAAATGTAAAATTTCCATAATTTCTAGCAATATGTATCTGATGTTCCTCCAAAGGCTGTCTCAACACTTCCAGTACATTTCTCGGAAACTCTGCCAGTTCATCCAAAAATAACACACCTCCGTGAGCCATACTGATTTCTCCCGGTCTTGGTGTCATTCCACCTCCAACTAATGCAGTCTTCGTTATGGTATGATGAACACTTCGAAACGGACGCCTGGTGATCAAAGGCTGCTCTTTATCTATCATTCCAAGTACACTGTATATTCTGGTAATCTCCAGGCTCTCCTCCAATGACAATTCCGGTAAAATCGTCGCAATCCTTCTTGCAATCATCGACTTGCCGGATCCCGGCGGTCCTGCCATCAATAAATTATGTCCTCCCGCCACGGCAATCTCCGCTGCCCTCTTCACCGCATTTTGACCACATATGTCTGAAAAATCCTCTTTTTTATTTTCGAAAATATTTCTTTGTGCGGAGGACCTTCCCTGTTTTTTTCTATGTATCTCTTTTTCATCTCCGTTCAGATATGCGCAGAGTTTTTCCAGATTATCAGCGGGAAGAATCTTTATCCCGCTCACAAGCCTGCCTTCTATTTCATTTTCTTCCGGCAAAATACAGGCAGTACAGCCCTGATTCTTAGCTTCCATAACGATTGGCAGCACACCTGACACACCTCTTATTTTCCCCTCCAGACTCACCTCACCAATCACTGCCACACCTTTTAGTGCCTCTTCCGGTACATAATTCATTGCTGCCAGAACCGCCAGTGCAATCGGCAGATCAAACGACGCTCCTCTTTTTCTAACTGTTGCCGGAGCCAGATTCACAATAATCTTCTTAGCCGGTAATTTCATTCCCGAATTGCGAATTGCTGTACGCACTCTCTCTGATGCTTCTTTTACTTCCGAAGACAGATATCCTACCATGTGAAACATCGGAAGTCCGTTACTGACATCAGCCTCCACTCTGATCATCTCTACACTCAGTCCCTGAACAGCTGCAGATAAAACTGTACAAAACGACATCTACATACTCCTTTCTGTATCCGTATCCACCAGGTTCGATCGTGATTCCTGCACCCGGCTTTTTTCGGTACAAGCTTATTAAATTAAATTTACAATTGATATTCCGGCCGAAATAGCCGTTAAAGAAGCAGCTGCTCATCGCATTGCTGCATAGGATAAAACGAAAAAAGAACAGAATATATGATTCCTCATCTTCGTTAAATGTGCAATCATCATATCCTATTCTTTCTGTTATGTCAATATTTTTCCAGTTCCATTTTCTGTTTCCTGTTGCAGTTTGTATTTCGTTCCACTTTGATCTGCACTTCTTCCATTAAAACGTCCTAACACCACACCAAGTATTCCACTTAAGATCAACAGAAAGTAAAAACTGATCCCACGATTCACCAATACTACAGCAGCAACCGGTACCGAAGAAAACATACCGGCAAATAATTTTACAAAAGAAAATTCACTGATTCCTTCCGCTCCCGGAAACGGAAGAAGCGCTGTTGTCATATATAATATAATCTGATGTAAAAAAAGACTTCCAAATGTACTGCCTGTTTCTCCCATTGCATGATATACTGCCCACGGAACGCTGAACCAGCAGATAATCTGTACCAGGCTCACCCCAATTACCTGTAATGTAAGGTTTGGATCTTTTTTAAAAAAATCTTTGCAATTTTCAAAATCGTGTAATATATCATTGATTTTACTTTCCATTTTCTCTTTATGTCTAAATGGAAGTTTCATAACCAAAAAGCGAATCCCTTTTACGATTTTTCTTTTCAGTCTGTCAGATACGATCACGATCATCAGTGCGGCAATAAAAACCAGATTCATAATATAACCAACCAATGCCAGTATCAGCATAATTTTATTCAGGTGTATTCTTCCTGTCAGAATCCAGAACGCTGCAATGTTTTCCATCAGAAATGCTGCAATCTGAAAACTCGTAAGCTCTGTTAAAAGTGCCATCGTTCCATGTGCCACGTGGATCTTATCTTTGCTCATCGCATATAGCTGCAATGGCTGTCCTCCGGTCGCCGATGGTGTTACCGAACTGAAGAAATAGCCAATATATGCATATTTCATAGCCTCTTTAAAGCTTACCCGATATCCAAAAGATACTAAAACTTTTCTCAGATTAATACCTTCTGCAATATTAAACACTGCTGCCAGACCAAGGCCTGCCGTCAGCCATTTCGGATCCGCATTTTTCATTGCATTCCATACAGATTCTATATCCGCACCTTTCAATACAATAAATATGACTACGAGCACCAGCAATATAAATAACACAATATATTTTTTAACTGATCTCTGACCTTCCTGCTGTTTCATACTTTTCTTCAATCCTTCTAAATTCATATCCTTGTGCCTTTAACATTGGAATTGCTTTTTTCAGTGCTTCAATTGTTCTTCCCGGTGCACCATTTTCTCCTCTTCCATCATGCAGGCATATCACTGCTCCCGGAAATACACGTCTAAGAATTTTATTGTAGATATTGTCTGCCGTCTCCTTTGCAGACCAGTCCTGCGCCATTACATCCCAAAAAATCAGTTGCAAATGCATTTTCCTGATGCAGTATAAACTCATCAGGTTCAAATGTCCCCATGGTGGTCTGTATTCTTTTACGTCAATTCCCATTTTTCCCATAATCTTCCTGGATTCTTTCAGATCCCTTTTCGTCCTTCCAGGTCCGAACAGCATTGCACTTTGATGACTCAAAGAATGTATTCCTATCGAATATCCACTTTTTTTCATCCGTTTCACAATATCCGGATGTCCCTGTGCAGCTTCCGCTACCATGAAAAAGGTTGCCGGAACCTGTTCCTGATCCAGAAGATCCAGTAATTTGTTCGTATATACGGTATCAGGTCCGTCGTCAAATGTCAGATATAAAACCTTTTCTTCTTTTTTCGCCATCTTTTTGTCTCTGATAATCCAGTGGTACTTCATCAGATATGTTGGAATGATACTATATCCAAGTACTCCTGCACCTATAATTCCTGCCTTTACTGCTTTCTTCATTATGCCGTCATCCTCTCTTCCATGATCTCTACCGCCTTATCCAGAGAAACATCTATCATTTCCTTCCGGGCATGTCTTACATTCTCATCCATCTGTTTCAGAAGTTTTCTGTCATTCAGAAGTTTTTCCAGTTCCGAAATATAATCCTCGTGTTTTCCCCATACCACTTTTGCAAATCCTTTTTCTGCCGCATACCTTGCATTGTTCATTTCCTGCTCCAGAAATGGATGAATCACAAATAACGGTACCTGACTGTGAAGAATTTCAAACAACGTGATCCCTCCGGCTTTTGTGATCACAAGATCTGCCCACCGCATATATTTACTGATATTTTCTGTATATCCCAATACTTTGACATCCTCATACCGGTTCACCCATTCTTCGTACATTTTATGATTCTTTCCCGTAATAACAATGGTCTGAACAGATTGCATACTATGCAATTTTCCCAGTAATCTTCTCAAATCTGGCATGAGGCCAAGTCCGCCTCCCATTACAAGAACTCTGCGAACTTTTTTTTCATTTCCCTGATGTTTCCTGTCCATATTCAAGAACTGCTGACGTACAGGAATTCCTGTTACAAGAATATTCTCTGCTTTTGTACCTTCATAGATCAGATGCTCCTTAATCTCCCTGGTAGGTGCCAGATACAGATCTGTCTGATCTGCTTTCCATTCCGGATGCATGCTGATATCTGTAATACATGTAACCAGCGGTGTCGAAAGTCCAGTCTTTTCTTTATATGATGCAATTGCCTTTACACACATCGGATGTGTACAGACAATAACATCCGGCTGTTCCTTTTCCAGGATTTTCTTTAACTTTTTATAAATCACAGCTCCTCTCGGCTGCATTTCTACTTTCATTTTTCCAGACATTTTATAAATAAAGTTATATATTCCGTGGCAATGCTCCACCATCAGACGAAATCCCCCAAAAATAAGTTTGCTGATATGTGGATATAATTCTTCCAGGAGATCTTTTTTTACAATTTCTGTATCTTTATCAAGCTTACGGAACTGTTCACAGATTGCATTGGCTGCCATTTCATGTCCCATTCCAAATCTTCCACTTAACACCAGTACTTTCATAACTGCCACCCTTTCTCACATACCTTCTGATATATCTCTTTCTTATGGTGTTAAGTATAGACTTTGATTCTTAAAATAATTGCCATATAATTCTAAAGATTTCTTAAAGACTTTTCTAAGAAGGAAAAAAGGCTCTCAGTTTTTCAATTGCACTCTTCTCAATCCTTGAAACATATGATCTTGAAATTCCCAACATTTTGGCGATTTCGCGCTGTGTATATTCTTCTTCATTATATAATCCATACCGCAATTTCAATACTATGCGTTCTCTTGCAGACAGTTCTGACTCAACTTTCTGATATAATCGTATGACATCTTCTTTTTTTTCGAGCCTGTGATGAACATCTTCTTCTCCCATCTCGATCACATCAAATAGCTGTATCTCATTTCCCTCCCTGTCTGTTCCGATTGGTTCATACAAAGAGACTTCTTTTGACGATTTTTTCTTTCCGCGGAAATGCATCAATAATTCATTTTCTATACAACGAGCTGCATATGTTGCAAGTCTTGCACTTTTTTCCGGATCAAACGTAACAACAGCTTTCATAAGTCCTATTGTTCCAATAGACAGAAGATCTTCCATTTCCTCCGGCGGAGGCTGATATTTTTTTACAATATGGGCAACCAGCCTCAGATTTCTTTCTATCAAAATATGCTTTGCTTCCAGATCACCCTCTGTATATTTTTGCACATAATACTTTTCTTCTGCTGCTGTGAGGGGTTGGGGAAATGATTTCAATACAGCGGCTCCCTCCCCGGCAGTTTTATTATATTCTATGCAAAAAACAGTGATTCTGTGCTTTTCCATTTTTGCACTGAATCACTGTCTTCTTTTCCATAAGATTATTCTGTTTCTTTTTCTGCTCTTCTTAAAATATCATATACCGATGCATCTGCACTGAGTGCCACATAAAGCACCTGTTTCGGATGTGGTGCACTTTCCTGTTCATTTCCATCCTCATCTATGATTTTTTCTACAGTTGCTTCTACATTCTGTCCGTCCGGTTTCATGATCTCAATCACTTCGCCTACCGAGAATTTATTTCGCTGTTCAATCCTGTACAGTCCGTCTTTAATCTCTCCTATGATACCAAGATATGTGTACTCTCTGATATACGTATTACTGTCATAAATCTGGCTTTCTTCACTTGGTTTTCCAAAATAAAATCCTGTCGTGAACTGACGATAGGTACAATTTGAAATCTGATCCTTGTACCACGGCATATTTGCCTCATATTTCTTCGGATCTTCCAGATAATCATCAATTGCCTTACGGTACGTTCTCGCAACTGTTGCCACATACAGGGCCGTCTTCATACGTCCTTCGATCTTAAAGCTGTCGATTCCGGCATCGATCATCTCCGGAATGTGCTCGATCATACACAGATCCTTAGAGTTGAAAATGTAGGTACCTCTTTCATTCTCATATACCGGCATATATTCGCCCGGTCTCGTCTCTTCTACCACGGAATATTTCCAGCGGCACGGATGTGTACAGGCTCCCTGATTGGCATCTCTTCCTGTGAAGAAATTACTCAAGAGACATCTTCCGGAATAAGAGATACACATTGCCCCGTGGATAAAGCTTTCAATCTCCATCTCTTCCGGGATATGTGCACGGATCTCTTTGATCTCTTTTAACGAAAGCTCTCTGGCTGTTACCACACGTTTTGCTCCCAGGTTCCACCAGAAGTTAAATGTACCGTAGTTGGTATTATTTGCCTGCGTGCTGACGTGTCTTTCAATCTCCGGGCAGATCTCTTTGGCAAGCATAAAGATTGCCGGGTCTGCAATGATCAGGGCGTCCGGACCGATTTCTTTCAGTTCTTTTAAATACTCCGCTGCTCCCTCCAGGTCATCATTGTGTGCAAGAATATTCACGGTGACATGGACTCTTGCGCCATGGTCATGTGCAAACCGCACTCCTTCTTTCATATCTTCCATGGAGAAGTTTTTTGCCTTTGCACGAAGTCCGAACGCTTCTCCTCCGATATATACTGCATCTGCACCAAACATAACCGCAGTCTTCAACACTTCCAGACTGCTTGCAGGAATCAGTAATTCTGGATGTCTGTTTCTCATCTTATCGATTCTCCTTCTCTTCTTTTTTCTTCTTAATGCTGAGTGCCACACCGTCTCCCAGTGGGATGATCGATGTCTCCAGCACATCACTGTGTTTTAATTCATAGAGATAATCCCTCATCCGGCTGTGGATCGTACGGTTTCTCCGTTCAACCGCGAACCGGGATTCAATGATATCTCCATCCTGTAATACATTATCCGACATTAAGATGCCACCATCCGAAAGCAGTCTCACTGCCTCCGGCATATAGTGGATATACTGTCCCTTAGCCGCATCCATAAAAATAAAATCATACGGTCCTTCCAGTGTCTTCATCACTTCCAGGGCATCCCCTTCGATCAGGGTGATCTGTTCTTCTTTCCCTGCCCGTTTGAAATTATTTCTTGCGATCGGAATTCTTTTTTCATAATTTTCTATCGTTGTGATATGGCTTCCTTCCGGAAGATATTCGCTCATTAAAATCGCCGAAAATCCGACTGCTGTACCGACTTCAAGGACTCTCGCCGGGCGGTTCATCAACATCATGACTTTCAGGAAACTCTGGGTTTCCTTCCGGATGATCGGCACGAAACTATCTAATGCTTCCTGTTCGATTGCTTCTATGACAGGATTCTCCGGACGTTCCAGCGACCGGATGTATGTGACCATACGTTCATCTACGATCATAGTATTCCTACCTCTGTTCTATTTGTTACGGTTTTATCTGTTACACATTTTTTCATCTTGAGTTTCTACAAGGGAATGAGCCGTACACTGCACAAAACAGGCTTCGCCCACTGCGTTCGAAGGCGCCTGTTTTATACAATGTGCGGCTCATTTCCCGTTTAATTATAATTATACTTTCTATACGTCCATAATAATCGGAAGAATCATTGGTCTTCTCTTGGTCCGCTTCCAGATGAAATCATTCATCGTATCACGAATCACAAGCTTGATCTTGCTCCAGTCCGCATTACGCTGGTGTGTCAGACAGTCTTCTACCGCTTCTGTAAGGACTTTTCTCGCCTCTTCCATCAGACTTTCAGACTCTCTTACATACACGAATCCACGCGATACAATATCCGGACCTGCAAGAAGCTGGTTGCTTCCCTTCTCCAGTGTCAGTACAACGATCATGATACCGTCTTCTGCCAGATGCTGTCTGTCACGGAGTACGATATTACCAACATCTCCGACACCGAGGCCGTCTACCAGGATCTCTCCTGTATGCACGTTGTCTACAACTTTTGCTTCCTTATCGCTGAGTTCCAGTACATTACCCGATTTCAGAATAAAGATATTTTCTTTCGGAATACCAAGCATCTTGGCGATTCCTGCATTTGCTTTCAGATGTCTGTACTCTCCATGGACCGGAATTGCATATTTCGGTTTTACCAGAGAATAGATCAGTTTCAATTCTTCCTGACAAGCATGACCGGATACATGGGCATCCTGGAAGATAACATTGGCACCTTTCGCAGTCAGTTCATTGATGACCTTGGATACGGATTTTTCATTTCCAGGGATCGGGTTTGAACTGAAGATGATCGTATCGCCAGGCATGATTGTTACTTTCTTATGCACATCTGCTGCCATACGTGACAGTGCTGCCATTGATTCTCCCTGACTTCCGGTTGTGATCAGAACTGTCTTCTCCGGTGGATAATTCTTCAGCTGGTCGATCTCGATCAGTGTCTTATCCGGAACATTTAAGTATCCCAGCTCCTGTGCAACCTGGATGATATTCACCATGCTTCGTCCTTCTACGACTACCTTACGTTCATATTTACATGCCGTATTGATGATCTGCTGTACACGGTCTACATTTGATGCAAATGTTGCAATGATAATACGTGTATCTTTATGCTCTGCAAAAATGTGGTCAAATGTAATACCTACCGTACGCTCAGACTGGGTAAATCCCGGTCTCTCCGCATTGGTACTGTCCGACATCAGTGCCAGTACACCTTTCTTTCCGATCTCTGCAAATCTCTGCAGATCGATCGCATCACCGTATACCGGTGTATAATCTACTTTAAAGTCTCCTGTATGCACAACGATACCGGCCGGTGAATAAATCGCCAATGCCGCAGCATCCTGGATACTGTGGTTTGTCTTGATAAATTCGATACGGAACTGACCCAGATTGATCGACTGTCCGTGTCTTACAACTTTTCTTCTTGTACTGCGAAGCAGATTGTGCTCCGTCAGCTTCTTCTCGATGATTCCCATCGTAAGCTTGGTCGCATAGATCGGAAGATTCAGTTCTCTTAAAATATAAGGGAGTGCACCGATATGGTCTTCATGACCATGGGTGATCACAAATCCTTTGACTTTCTGGATATTATCCTTCAGATAAGTAACATCCGGAATGACCAGGTCGATTCCGAGCATATCCTCCTCCGGGAAAGATAATCCACAGTCTACAACAATAATACTGTCCTCATACTCAAAAGCTGTGATGTTCATTCCGATCTTTTCCAGACCTCCGAGTGGAATGATACGCATTTTTCCATTGTTTTCTCTCTTCAAAATTACACCTCCACGTGCTTACCGTACTATTTTTCTGCCTCTTTTTTGGCACTCCTTGCACTGTCCGTAGAACTTTAATTCGTGGTCTAACACATGAAATCCCGTTGTCTTTTCGATCTTATCTTCCAGATCTTCCAGAAGATCATCCTTGAACGGAATGATCTTTCCACATGTTCTGCATATCAGGTGATGATGATGATGTCTTTCTTCTCCATCGAAGAATTCTCCGATCTCATAACGTGCACATCCATCATCAAGATTGATACGATCCACCAATTGCATTTCCAGTAACAGCTGCACTGTCCGGTAAATTGTTGCCAGCCCAATTTCCGGATAATCTTCTCTTACTAATTCATAAATATCTTCTGCAGTCAGATGCTTATCACGATGATCTGCAAGGACCTCCAGTACCAGTATACGCTGGTTGGTAACTTTCAACCCCTTTTCTCTCAGCATTTCTTTAAACTTCTCTTTACTGATAGACATTCCAAACTACCTTTCAATCTCTACATCTTCAAGTAGTTCTTCAAATACTTTCAGAACAGCAGAAAGCTCTACATCATCTTCTACGATCTCGTATACACTCTCTGACTGGTTCTCTCCTGATGTGTCTTTCAAAATCAGACATTCTGCATCATCATCTTCCGAATCTGTCACCAGAATATAAGACACCCCACCAACTTTTGTCTGTTCAAGTACATAAAAATCTACTTCTTCATTCATCTCTTCGGACATGAATTTAATCTTTTCCATCTATAATCCACCTCTTAATCCAGGGGCGTATACGCAAGTGAATCCAGATATCCCTGCAATATAAAAACAGCCGCAATCTTATCAATATACTTCTTGCGGTCTTCACGCCTCACCTTATTCTCTATCAAAGTCCGCTCAGCTTCTACCGTGGTCAGACGCTCGTCCCACATAACGACCTCAAGGCCGGTCCGTCTTTTTAACATCTCACCAAATGCCATTGATTTTTCCGCACGATCTCCAATATCATTATTCATATGCTTCGGAAGTCCGAGAACAATCTTCGTAACCTGATACTCTTCAATCAGTGCTTCGATACGCGCACAGGTCTTTCTGAGCTTGTTCTCGTCCTTTCTGCATATTGTCTCTACTCCCTGAGCAGTAATTCCCAACGGATCACTGACCGCAACGCCTACCGTCTTAGATCCATAGTCCAGTCCCATGATTCTCATAGTCATTATTCCCACTCATTATGCTCGATATACGTCTTGAGCATCTCTTCTACCAGTTCATCTCTTTCCATCTTCATGATCAGACTTCTGGCTCCGTTATGGCTTGTGATGTAGGTCGGATCTCCGGACATAATATAACCTACGATCTGGTTTACCGGGTTATATCCCTTTTCACTTAATGCCTTATATACAATCTCCAGAATGTCCTTTGCGCTGATCTGTGGTCCACTTTCTACCTGGAAAAACTGGGTATTTGTCATATTTTTCATATAATCACGTCCTCCAAAAATATTTCAATTTTATTCTACATGATTAAATCTCAAATTTCAATGCAATATTTGTAATTGGTTTTCAATTTCTACATTTACAAGCTGATTAATAAGATTATTCGGATTTTTTACACCAATTTTCACATATTCCTTTGTGTGCCCGATCTGAAGTTCCTCTCCATCACGCACGATTTTCTCCTCGATCAGGACCTCCTGTGTGGTTCCAAGCAGTCTTTCTTCATAAACTGCCTGCTTCTTACGGTTCAGTTCCAGAAGTTCGGCGCTTCTTGCGGCCTTGATCTGATCCGGCACCTGGTCTTTCATAGCCGCTGCCTTTGTTCCTTCTCTTCTGGAATATTTAAAAATATGTGTTTCATAAAAATCTACTTTATCTACAAATGCCTTCGACTCTGCAAACTCTTCTTCCGTCTCTCCCGGAAAACCGACGATCACGTCCGTTGTAAGTGCCGGGTTGTCGAAATATTTGCGGAGCAGCTGACATTTCTCATAATACTCTTCTGCTGTGTATCTGCGGTTCATGCGCTTCAATGTTGCGTTGCATCCGCTCTGCAATGACAGATGGAAATGCGGACACATCTTCGGAAGTTTTGCGATCGTCTGTGCAAATTCTTCCGTAATAATTCTCGGCTCCAGTGATCCAAGACGGATTCTTTCGATTCCTTCCACTTCATGGATCGCCAGAATCAGTGACAACAGGTTGTCGTCACAGTCGATTCCGTACGAACTCAGATGGATTCCGGTCAGTACCACTTCTTTATATCCATTGGCCGACAGTGTCTTCACTTCATCCAGCACACTGTCACGGCTTCTGCTTCTTACCCTTCCTCTTGCGAACGGAATGATGCAGTAAGAGCAGAACTGGTTGCATCCGTCCTGCACCTTGATATAAGCTCTCGTGTGTTCCGCCGCCGTACTTAAATGCAGATCTTCATACACTTTTTCATGATTGATATCCAGAATCTCCTGATAGGTCTCTGTTTCCTTTTCCTGTTCGTCTGATGTTTCCCGCTGACCATCCTGATTCTTTTCTTTTTCATAATTTTCCAGGATTTCAACAATATTCTGCTTCTTATTATTACCAACGACAATATCAATACCTTCCGGGATATCATCTTTCTTAGCCTGTACATAGCAGCCGCAGGCAACAACAATAGAATCCGGGTTCATCTTTCTTGCTTTATGAAGCATCTGTCTGGACTTCCGGTCCGCCATATTCGTTACGGTACAGGTATTAATGATATAGACATCCGCACCTTCCTGGAACGGCACGATCTCATATCCATGCTTTTCCAGCAGTTCCTGCATGGCTTCCGTCTCATATGCATTTACTTTGCATCCGAGATTATGCAATGCTACTTTCTTCATATATCTGTTCCTTTCTTTTTAAAACGTTATTTTAACACATTGTTGTAACATCTAACGAAAATCTTCTGAATTCTTTGGCAATTTGTTCCTTGACTTTTCTTCGTCTGACTCTTAATATATCTATAGAACAAGAAATGAATCAAGGAGGGTATTCCAATGAAAACAGTAAAGATTTCTTTAAATTCAATCGACAAAGTAAAATCATTCGTAAACGACATCACAAAATTTGATTATGACTTTGATCTTGTATCTGGAAGATATGTCATTGATGCAAAATCAATCATGGGAATCTTCAGCTTAGATCTTTCTAAACCGATCGATCTGAACATCCACGCTGATGA
>OLGF01001910.1_pt1 | contig 20803 bp, 18 predicted proteins | sample 1604971 | NCBI WGS metagenome assembly OLGF01 (sample SAMEA3888902, study PRJEB22519) | human gut metagenome | biome: human gut; feature: human-associated habitat; material: faeces | place: Denmark | collected 2011 | reverse complement strand
GTTTCTGTGTCTGCTCCTGCCCTCTCTCCGCCCTGAAACAAGAGCCGGACGCCGGACCTGTATCCAGGTCCGGCGTCCGGCTTTCTGTCTGAGGCTCAGGCCTTCTGGGCCGTGCCCTCTGTTTTGGCCGCCGCCTCCGCCTTTGGCTGAGGCTTGGGCACAGGGACGACCTTCTCCCCCAGGCTGTCCTGGGGGACCAGCTCCCGGCCGGCCACCGCGTCGGTGATGCTGCGGCCGCTGGCCTGCTTAGCGTGGCCCTCCACATCCATCCGATTGCGGGGGCTGCGCACCAGACAGCCGGCCCCCTGGACACAGCCGCCGTCACAGGCCATGCCTTCGATGAAGTTGCCGTCCAGCACGCCCCGTTTCGCCTTCAGCAGGGCCACCTCGCAGGCTTCGATGCCGCTGCACGGCACTGCCTTCAGCTGGAACTCCTTATCCAGCCCCTTCTCCTTCAGGGCCTCCGCCACCGCCTGGGCCACACCGCCGCTGCGGGCGAAGTTCCGGCCGAAGGGGCTTGCCTCGTCCAGCGGGGCCTCCTCCAGGGATTCCAGGTCGATGCCGCGGGACTCGAACATGGCGAACAGCTCCTCGTAGGTCAGGGCGCAGTCAATGGCGTTCATGGTGCGGCCCAGCTGGAACTCCTTCTTTTTCGCCACGCAGGGGCCGATGAAGATCACCTTGGCATCCGGGTCCTTCTCCTTGATGTGCAGACCGATCATCACCATAGGGGACGGGGTGCGGGAGATCAAATTCTCCATCTCCGGGTGCTTTTTCTTGATGTACCCCACAAAGCCGGGACAGCAGGAGGAGCACAGCATCCCCTTCTCCACCAGCTCTTCCGACTCCCGATCTGCCACCATATCAGCCCCCAGAGCCACCTCGGCCACTCCGTTGAAGCCCAGCTTCTTCAATCCGGCCACCACCTGGCCGTAGGAGGCGGGGGCGAACTGCCCCACGATGGAGGGGGCCAGCACGGCATAGGTCTTGTAGCCCCAGTGCTCAGCACCCATGATCATGTGGATGGCATCGGTGATGAAAGACTTGTCCTGAATGGCGCCGAATGGGCACTGATACACACAGTTCCCGCAGGCGATGCACTGGCTCACGTCAATGGATGCTTTCCGGTCCGGGCCCATGGAGATGGCCTTGGCCGGGCAGCCCTTCTCACAGGGCCTCTGGGTCTTGAGAATGGCGCTGTACTGACAGGCGGATACACATCGGCCGCAGGAGATGCACTTTTCATGGTCGATACAGGCCCGGTGATTCACAATAGTGATGGCATCCTTGGGGCAGGCATGGACGCACCGCGTGGCCAGGCATCCCCGGCAGGAGGGCCCCACGGTGATCTCGGTCACCGGACACTCGTCACAGGCGATAGGCAGCACCTCCACCAGGCAGGGGTTGCTCTTGTCCCCTCCCATAGCCAGCTTGACCCGGCTGTTGATGATGGCCCGCTCCTTATAAATACAGCAGCGCAGCGTGGCCGTGGGCCCGGGGATGATCTTCTCCGGGATGTCCAGAATAGCAGTCCCGGTCTGGAGCCTGTCCTCCCAGGTCAGGCGGGCCACCTCTGTAAGCACCGCGGTCTTCAATTCCTGGATCTTCGTTTCAAATGTACGCATTGTCTCCCTCTTCTCTCTGCCAGTCCCGTTTTCCCGGTTTTTCCGCTGGCATCTTCTCTTCTTCCCTCAACTTTTGCAAGTTTTCTTTCATTTTTTATGTCATTTTATCGCAACTCTTCCACCTCTGTCAATACAAATTTCCAACAGTTTTCCACCCATGTTTCTTTTTCTCTTTGGTCACCCAAGTCCCGCCGCACCTCTCCCCCCTCCGCCGCATAGTCTGAGATAGAAAATCAGAGGCACGGGGGAAATTTTCCCTCCGGCGCCCAAAAACGGAGGGTCGGCCATGTCACCTGTCAATTCGATACAGTATTTTCTGGGGGCAAACTCCCCCACAGGATTCTATTCTCTCTACGACCAGCTTCTTCCGCCGGAGCAGGCCTCCGCCATCTACATCCTGAAGGGCGGCCCCGGCTGTGGGAAATCCACCCTGATGCGCCGCGTGGCTGCCCTGGCCCAGGAGGCAGGCGAGCCCGTGGAGTACATCCTCTGCTCCGGTGACCCGGATTCCCTGGATGCCATCCTCCTCCCAGGCAAAAAGGCCGCTCTGGTGGACGGCACCGCCCCCCATGACACAGCACCATTAGGACACCCGGCGAAAAAAGTCAGGATTTGCAAGGGGTTGCGGGATCAGCTTTTGGACGGCACAAGCACCGGGCACGGTTACTTAGGACACTTTTGTAGGACAAGCTATTTGATAAGAGGCGTAACTGCTCAAAAATAAATTTTCCGAATTCGGAAAATTTAACGAAAAATCAAATCAACTTTTCTGAGTTCGGTATTTATTCGAAAGAGAAGGGTAAATGAAGGGTTGCCTATAGAAAACGCCTGCGCTTCAAGAGTTGGAAACCAAACCATTCAGGTGTGGTATTCACGGCGGAATTCGAACCCATATACCATTACACATAACGGATTTTGAGTCCGTTGCGTCTAACATTTCCATATGGGGCAGTTTAAAAGTGAATATACACGGATTGTAAAGAGGAGTGCGCCTGGCCGTGCTCCCTTAACTTTATCTATTGGGAGGAGAAAAGATGGTTGCAGGACACTTGCAGCAGAAAAAAGGCTATTGGTACATGGTACTCAATTTGCATGACCAGGCCGGGAGACGAAAGACGAAGTGGATCGCCACCCATCTCCCGGTACCGGGCAATCGAAAGCGGGCGGAGGAACTGCTCTTTCAGACCCGGCATCAATATGCGGATTCCAAGGGGGAAAGTGGGCTGCTGTTTGCGGACTATATGCTCCAGTGGCTGGGGATCATGAAAGCAAAAGTATCCCCCACGACCTATACCGGCTATCGGAATCTGGTGGAAAACAGCATCTGCCCTTACTTTTGGGAGAGGCGTATCACACTGGCCGGGCTTCGCGCGTCAGATGTCCAGAGATACTACGACGATCTCCTTGCGTCCGGGGTATCGGGCAATACGATTCTCCACCATCACGCCAATATCCACAAGGCACTGAAAGACGCGGTGCGGCTGGACCTGGTGGACCGGAACGTAGCCGATATTGTGGAGCGGCCAAAGAAAGTACCTTATATCCCGCGGTACTACTCACTGGAGGAGGCAAATGAACTGCTGGACAAGCTCCGGGGGCACTGGCTCTGGCTGCCCGTGATGCTGTGCCTGTTCTACGGCCTGCGCCGCAGCGAGGTGCTGGGGATTCAATGGCGGAGCATTGATTTCTCCGTGGGCACCATTCAGATCCAGCATACCAGGGTCTATCAGGAGGTGGATGGCCGAAAGGTCTCCGTGGGGAGAGACACCATGAAGCAGAAAGCCAGCTGCCGTACGCTACCCATGCCGGAGGAGATCGCCGCCATTTTGCAGGAGGAAAAACGAAACCGCTATGGGGAGGAAACCCCGCCGCCGGAGAACTACCTCTGCCTGAATCCGGAAGGAGAGCCCATCGCGTCCAACTACCTCAGTCAGAGCTTCAAACAGTTTCTCCGGGAGCATAGCCTGCGGGAGATCCGCCTGCATGACCTCCGGCACACCTGTGCATCCCTCCTGATCCAGAGGCGGACGCCCCTGATTGAGGTGCAGCAATGGCTGGGACATAGTACGCTGTCCACGACGGCGGACCTGTATGCCCACCTGGAATATGAAACAAAACTGGCCAGCGCACAGACGCTGAAAAAAATTTAACTGGAGGAATATGCCATGACGATTCAAGGGATTTTGAAAAACCTGTCGGCGGAGGATCTGGAACTCACCAAACGGTATTACAAGAGCATCCAGCCATTTACGGTCCAGCCCAGCGATACCTGTGAATTTGATGCGGAATTCCCAACCGAAGACGGGGAGCGCATCATCGCGGAGATCACATTGGACGAAAACGCAGAGATAGAGGATCTGTACTGCACCTGCCGCGCCGGCGGTCTCTGCGTCCATCTGGCGGCGATGATGTGCGATATGGAGGAACGTAAGACGGTGTTCTTCTCCGGGCGTATGCAAGAGTAAGATGCCAAAAGAAGCTATAAGTCAAGAAAAATATAAAAGCGGCATATTTTTCTTGACTTAACTACAAATTAAAGATATGCTGTACTCGTGAGGTGAGGAATGTGAAGCGCAAGATCGAGGAACAGCTGATTGCCTGGAAACAAAAGACTGCCGACCGCCTGCCGCTGATTGTCAACGGCGCTCGTCAGGTGGGAAAGACCTATATCCTCCGCAAATTCGGAGAGGAGCAGTTCCAGAATGTCGTCTATATCAATCTGGAAACTAATCTGACGATTGCGTCTTACTTCAATGAGAATATCCAGCCGGAGCGCCTCCTGCGGTATCTGGAGGCGTCCACCGGGGAGCGCATCATTTCGGGGGAGACGCTGATCATTTTCGATGAGATCCAATCCTGCGAGCGCGCGCTGACCTCCCTGAAGTATTTCTGCGAGGAGACGCCGGAGTTCCATATCGCGGCGGCCGGGAGCCTGCTTGGGGTGGCGATCAACCGTCAGCATTACTCTTTTCCAGTCGGTAAGGTGGAGACTATCACCCTCTATCCACTGGATTTTGAGGAGTATCTCTGGGCAAGGGGCAAGGAATTTCTCAGCGAGGAGATCCGTGCAGCCTATGACGCCATGGAGCCGCTGCCCGATGCTCTGCATCAAGAGGCTATCGAGTTGTATCGGGAGTATCTGATCATCGGTGGGATGCCCGCCTGTATCAATGCCTTTCTGAAAAGCGGCAGTTTTCTGGATGTTCCGCTGGTACAAAATGAGATCCTAGATAACTATATCGCGGACATGGCCAAGTACGCCAGCAATACGGACAGCGTGAAGATCCGGGCCTGCTACAATTCCATTCCGGCGCAACTGGCTAAGGACAACAAGAAGTTCCAATACAAGGTGGTGCAGAAGGGCGGCAGCGCCACGCTGTTCGGGGCTTCTATCGAGTGGCTGAATCTGGCCGGTGTCGTGCTGAAATGCCAGCGGATCAGTCAGGCCTTTGAGCCAATCGCCGTCTATGCGGATCTCTCAGCGTTCAAACTCTACATGGGTGATGTGGGACTGCTGACCATGAAATCCGGGATTTCACAGCAGACGGTGCTCTCTGGCGAAGGGAATACCTTCATGGGTGCCGTTGCGGAGAACTATGTGGCCCAGCAGCTGGCCGCCAAGGGCTATGACCTCTACTACTGGGAGAGCAGCAGTACCGCAGAACTGGATTTTGTGCTGCAAAAGGGCAACCAAATCATCGGTATCGAGGTTAAAAAGGGGGAGCATGTCCGTTCTCGTAGTCTCAGTGTCTTTATGAGCAACTATAAGCCTGCCTACTCCATCCGGCTGTCGCTGAAGAACTTTGGAGAGAAGGATGAATTGAAAGCCATCCCTCTATATGCGGTGTTTTGTATTTAAGATGCCAATATAGACGGGTCTGTTTCAAAATAGGATTTTGAAACAGACCCGTTGTTTATGAACTGATTATATTCAACTTAACGATAGGATCCCTACACTGTCTGTATGTACCAAGCCTTCAAGGTGCTATTATACGTGGATTTGGGATTCCTCTTTTTCGCAAAGGCTTCATATGTGACATAAATATCAATTCCATTAGTTCCAAATGTGTCCATAATAATACAGTTAGCCTGATTGTTTGTAATGTGGTCTAGATTCCTACTGTTCCAAGCATTGTAGTTCAAGTATTCACTTTTAGCATTTCCGAAGAGTGTCAGTTTCGGCTTTAAAACGTCTAGATAATTAGAGTTTCCTCCAGTTTTTCTTCCGTGATGTGGTGCGAGCAAAATATCAATGTCAGTAACATCGTCTTTGTGGTTTTGCAAAATGTAGTCCCACGTGTTTTCTGCCGAGTCTCCAGCGAAAACTATTTTCTTATTGTTTGTTTTATATAGAATAACATATGAGCAGTCATTATAATCGCCAGACTTATTTGCGGCATCAACTAATCCTTTGGTCGGAGCTAATATATATAAACCATCTGCCCCAGCGTTCCCGTCTTCATCCTCGTTATAGAACTTTGCATGAGCACCTGCATAGTTATAGAGTACCTTGGGATCTGAGTCTGATTTTCTAATTTCTTGATAAAATTCCCAATCTTCTTTCTTGTATTTTCCCCACGAGCTATTGGGGTCAATAACCTTCGTGTTTGCTGTATCCCAGAAGTTTAAGATACTAAAACTATCAAACAATGATTTCATGCCGTCCATATGATCCATATCTGGGTGTGTTAGTATAAAGCGGAAAATTGTAGAGACACCGAAATCTTTTAAATATTGAATGGGATTGACAGGGTAATTCTTCTGTTGATGATTTCCAGAAGCGCTTGCAAATTCGGTAATTGCAGCGGCAGCAGACACATCTATAATGGTGTTCCGTCCAGACGCATGATGAATCCACGTGCAGTCACCTTCATTAACGTTAAGAAAATGAATAATACCCATACTATCAAAGCTCCTTTCTATATTTTATTGAGATGAACTATGCTCATTCATGTATTTCTCAACTTGCTTTTTGACATATTCAGTCTGCTTTTTATAGCTCTTTATAAACAGGATAATCAAAAACACTCCTCCGACCAAGGCAACCAACTTGTTACCTACGGCACACTTCTTAATGATCCAATCATAGATGAAAGAATCATAGAAATAAAATGCGCCTATGCAAATAAGAAGAGAGATTGTTGTCCGATAAGTATTATTCGTTTCCGATAATGTTGCAATGAAGGGATTTGCCTCCGAGGCAGTAGTATATTGCTTGTAATCTGCAAAAACCAAATACGGTTTTCCCTTAATCTTTATTTTTTTCAATGTATCTTCTACAAATATTGAACCTATTCGACTAATAACCATTCCAATGAAATACCACATAAAAAATTGTTCTATAATAGTATCTGTTGCAAAATTGAATCTAGTAATTTTAGTCATGACTGAACAAAAAATAATACCAGGGAACAGGTTATTAAATATGTTGTAGGATGATATTTTTTCAGAAATGGATTTCAGGATCTCTTCCATCTCGCAACTCCTTTTCACTTTTTATTTTATTATACAGCAAGACTTATAAAAGCGAAAGAGGTCGCGACAACATTTCACGAAATCAAGCACAAAAAAACAACCTAAGATCTGACCGTATTATATGCTGGAGAAACAGTTCAAAGCGCTATCGTTTATAAGCAAGTAGGATAATCTCACATTATGTGTTTGCTCATCAAAAGTCAGAAAGGTATGCAAGTTGGCATATTCTTTCTGGCTTGAATTTATGGTCATATACAACCTGTGTTTTTATAATCTCCGCAACAAAGGTGATTTGCTGCGGAAATTATAAAGCTAACATCCTTTTCATATCTAATAAAACTGACTCATAAATTTCCCTGGAGGCGATTTTATGAAAGATCCAACTCTCATCTTAACGGAACAACACCCGTCCAACGATCCGCTCTATACCAGTACCATCATCCAACAAACCATCACCGCCTGGCTCACAAAAGAACTCACCAAATGATCCCTACGCTGCGTTTTGGCGGCGTAGGGATTTCAAATAATTTCTTGCCGGGTAGCTGCTCTTGTGCTACGATCAAGGGGAGCAGTTACGCCTTTAAGGAGGTGTAACATATCCTTTGTGCAATCTATACACGGCTGAGTAAGGAGGACGAAGACAAGTATAAAACGGAATCTGAGAGTATCCAGAACCAGAAATCTCTGCTGATCCACTACGCCGTGGAGCGGGGATGGGACATCTACCACATCTATTGCGATGAGGACTACTCTGGGGCCGACAGCCTGCGGCCTGACTTCAACCGGATGATCCGGGCGGCCCAGGAAAAGAAGTTTCAGATCCTCCTCTGCAAGAGCCAGTCCCGGTTTACCCGGGACATGGAATTGGTGGAGAAGTACATCCACGGCCTGTTTCCCATCTGGGGAATCCGCTTCATCGCTGTGGCAGACAACGCCGACACGGAGATCAAGGGCAACAAAAAAGCCCGCCAGATCAATGGACTCATCAACGAATGGTATCTGGAGGATCTGTCGGAGAACATCCGCATGGTCTTTGACATGAAGCGGCGGCAGGGGCAGTACATCGGCGGTTTTCCCATCTACGGCTACCGAAAGGACCCGGACAACAAGGGCCATCTCCTAGTGGACCCGGAGGCGGCAGAGGTAGTGCGGCAGATCTTCCGCTGGTCCCTGGAGGGCCACGGCAAGCAGAGTATCGCCCACATGCTCAACGATCTGGGGGTGGTTAATCCCACCCGGTATAAGGCGGAGCGGGGCTGGGACAGCAACCACTTCTGCAAGCAGGATTTCGGGCTCTGGAACAAGAACACCGTATGGCGGATCCTCCGTAATGAGATCTACACCGGCGTCATGGTGCAGGGCCGGACCAAAAAGGCCAGCTACAAATCCAAGGCCATTATCGTCATGCCCCGGGACCGCTGGTTCCGGGTGGAGGGCACTCACGAGGCCATCATCGACCGGGAGACCTTTGAGACCGTCCAGCGGAATCTGGACATCCGCTCCCGGGAGGACGGCACCGGCATGGTGCACCCCCTGGCGGGCCTTGTGAAGTGTATGGACTGCGGCAGCACCATGAGCAAGACCTCCAATGGGAAAAAGGGGAAAGAACGGGTGTATTATCTGCGCTGTAAGCTCTATGCCGACAGCGGGACAAAGAAGTTGTGTACCCGCCACTCCATTCGGCTGGACCGGCTGATAGAACTGGTTTCCCAACGCATCCGGGACTACATCGGGGCGTACTACCATTTGGAGGAACTGGAGCTCCCGCCACCAAAGGACGACCACCGGGAGGCCCTGCTGCAGGAGCAGAAGACCCTGAGTGCCCAGTTGGAGAAGCGGAGCATGGCCCTGAAAAACCTGTACCTGGATAAGGTTTCCGGTGTGCTCAGTGAAGGACAGTTTGTGGAGCTGAACCAGGACTTCCTGGAGGAAAAGAGCCGCCTGGAGCGGCGGCTGGCCCAGATCGATCAGGAGCTCTCCGGTCAGGAGCAGCCCCGCAATCAGGAAGAGGTCATGGCCAAGGCCCGGGAACTGCTGGAGCTGAAGACCCTCCCCCGGGAGCTGGCGGTGATGCTCATCGAGAAGATCGAGATCGGTGAGCAGGATCAGGAGACGGGGCGGCAGGAGGTCAAGATCCATTGGAAATTCTAAGAAATATGGGGTCCCCGCCGAAGCCCAGCGGCAGCGGGTTCGGTGGAGAGAGGAGCCGCGCCGGAATGAGTGCGCTTTCGCAGCAAGGCGGAAGCGAAGGATATGAAGGCCGCGGCGACGAGGTGTCCTAAAGGGACAATACCCATGTGGTGGAGCCGAAATATCCAGGGGTGGTGGAGCAGTACATCAATCTGGGGAAGTGCTATGACCACAACGGGATGGAGGGACTCCGCACCGCCATTATTTCCTGTATGCGAGGCTACAAGGGGCACTACCAGCGGGCATACCGCTGTCTGGATGCGGCTGCCGAGCTGATGTACGACGTCCGCTCCACCTTGGACTCCGACGCGCTGGAGGAAAAGCTGTCCAAACGCGCCCGGGGCATCCTGGATCGGGAGCTGAAGCCCCGGAAGGGGGCGCCCGCCGGCACGGTGAAACAGCGTTTTCTCGGCGCCGTCACCCACCGCGGGCAGATGTGCCTCTGGGGGACAGTGGAGTGCCAGTGCCAGCGGATCTATGAGCTCTCCGACCGGTATGGCTTGGCCCACCGAATGCTGGCCCATCTGCTCTCGGGTACCCTGAAGGCAGGCTATGATGTGGTGGCCTGCCCCTCTCCCATGGCGCCGGACCGGCTGGAACACCTGCTCATCCCCCAGCTCTCCCTGGCCTTTCTTTCCTCCTCCCCGGCGCACCCCTACCCCGGCAAGGCCTATCGTCGCCTCCTTCTGGACAACGCCGTCTCCGCCGATCTGCTCCGCCGCAGCAGGCCCCGGCTGCGCTTCTCCCAAAAGATCACCAGCGCCCTGATGGATGAGGCTGTGGATTCCCTCTCCCAGGCCAAGGCCATGCACGACGACCTGGAGGCCCTCTATCACCCCTATGTCAACTTCGAACTGGTAGACGAGACCGCCCTCGCCATTGCTGCGGAGCTCTCCCTCCTTTGAAAGCTGTTTTCTACAGCAAAGCGGCACGCCGTCCCAGATGGCGTGCCGCTTTGTTATGGTGGTCCTATAAAAAGGGGGCCCATCCCTCAGATCTTCTCTCCTACCACTTGGGCCTTGATCAGGTTGGTGGTCCCGCTCTGCCCGATGGGCACACCGGCAGTGATCACCACTGTATCCTCTGCGGACACCACCTCTTCCTTTCTGGCACACTCCACACACAGGGAAAGCAGGCGGTCTGTGGAGTCCACTGACCCGAACAGGAATGGGTGGACACCCCAGGTAATGGCCAGCTGGCGGCGCACCCGCTCCGTAGTGGTGAATGCGGCGATGGTGCAGCCTGGGCGGAAGCGGGAGATTACCCGGGCAGAGTTTCCCGACTGCGTGGCCACTAGGATGGCCTTCGCCTCCAGATCCAGTGCCGTAGTGCAGCAGCTGTGGCTGATGGCATCGCTGATGGGGCGTTCCGCCCGCTTGGAGAACCCCATCTTCTGGAACCTGCCCCAGTAGTTGATGGCCTGCTCCGCCGCCAGCACAGTGTCCGCCATGGTGCGCACAGCCTCCAGGGGATATTTGCCCGACGCGGTCTCCCCAGAGAGCATGACGCAGGAGGTCCCATCGAATACAGCATTTGCCACGTCGGAGACCTCCGCCCGAGTGGGTCTGGGGTTTCTCATCATGGAGTCCAGCATCTGGGTGGCCGTGATGACCGGCTTCCCCTGGTGAATACACTTGGCGATCATCTCTTTCTGGAGCACGGGCACCTGGCAGGCAGGCACCTCCACCCCCAGGTCTCCCCGGGCCACCATCAGCCCGTCTGAGGCCTCGATGATCTCGTTCAGGTTGTCCACACCCTCCAGGTTCTCGATCTTGGAGATAATCCTGATCCCCTGTCCACCGTGCCGGCACAGTTCCTCCCGGATATCCTCCACATCCTCCGCCTTGCGGACAAAGGAGGCCGCCACATAGTCAAAGTCCTGCTCCGCCGCGAACCGGAGGTCCTCCCGGTCCTTTTCCGTCAGCGCCGGCAGATGGATATGTACGTTGGGGATGTTGATGCTTTTGTTGTTGGAGAGAACGCCCCCGTTCTCCACCTCACAGTGGATCTCCGGCCCTCTCACCTCTTTGACCAGCAGATCCACCAGTCCGTCGTCCACCAGGATGTGACAGCCGGGCTCCACTTCGTTTGCCAGGTTCTGATAGGTCACTGACACCCGTCCGGCATCGCCCTCTACCTCTTCCGTGGTCAGGATGAAGGGGGCGCCCCGTTCCAGGCTCACCGGGCCGTCCCGGAAGGCCTTGATGCGGATCTCCGGGCCCTTCGTGTCCAGAATCGTGGCCACCGGGCGCCCCAGCTCATCCCGCACCCGCTTCAGCTTTTGCAGCGTGGCCAGCTGGGACTCGTGCGTGCCATGGGAAAAGTTGAATCTTGCCGCGTTCATGCCAGCCAGAATCAGCTGGCGCAGGGTCTCCTCATCGTCCACAGAGGGCCCCAGTGTGCATATGATCTTTGTCTTTCTCAATTCAGGCATAACTGTTACCTCTTTCCCTGTTTCCTTGCAATTGTCTCGCTTCTTCCGCCCCTATCATACTACATTTTTTGCCGTTTGAATATTTGTTTTCTGTTAAAATCCCGGGGAACGGGGCGCGGTGCGGCGAGAAAAAACTGCGGCTGCTATTTTCGAAATCAGACAGTTTAGACAAATCAGCGTTTTCCTCTTGACGCACTCCGGTTTTCTGCGTATAATATTTAAGCACATATCTCAGCGCAGCAAAATTATGTTTTATTCCGTGTGCGCCGTCTGCCCGCTTCCAGAGCCAGTCATCCCAGACAGGGCCCAGACGTTTCTGATACGCTGGAATAGCTCAGTCGGTAGAGCAGCTGATTCGTAATCAGCAGGTCGCGTGTTCAAGTCACGTTTCCAGCTCCAAAACACCCCGCAAACATACTCGTTTGCGGGGTGTTTTTGCGCCCTTTTGCGGGATACATCAGGGCCTTGGCCCACAAGCTGAAAGAAGCGGAAAGCACTGGAGAAAAGGGATTTGCCTTTTCTCCGGTGCTTTTCCTGTGCTCACATGACATGCGTCATAAAACTCCCCATCTTCTCCGCCGCCTGCTCCTGCACCAGCAAATCCACCGCTTCTTGGGGGATGGAGATTTTTCGGGCATAGGTCGCTGTCTTGGGCCGAGTCACCTTGATCCCTCCGCCCTGGACGACCCACTTGGATACCAACAGTGCTTTGCGCTCCACCTCCAGATTGCTCCAGAGCAGGGCGGCCAGTTCGCCTTTCCGCAGGCCGCTGATTCGTTCCACAAAGAACACAGGGAGCATCCAGCGGGTATCTGCCTTCCTTGAGGCAGGCGCAATGTCCTTTTGCTACAGTTCTTACTGCATCATTGCAAATGGATATCAGGAAGAGAGCCTTCCTTTAAATATTTCGATATATTTTACAAAGAATTTACCGCAGTGCGGTAGCTGAAAAAGCTTTGCTGATATACGATATGTTTCTGGCCCGGTCATAAAAGAAGCATTAAGGAGAAAAACAAGCTGAGCTTGTGCGCGAAAAGCCTGCGGGTGATGGAAAGGCCATCGCCATGATGCTGCATTTCAGCAGCCTCACCACAGCCAGGTTTCAACTGATGGTCACGCTGTTGAAACTTGCCTGGCAAAACCAGAATTTCCTGGAAGTCTGGCGGTGTGCTCCCGCTGTATTCTGTCGAAAATGCCCTCTGAGGCTCGGCCCAGATTGGGCCGAGCCTCAGAACACAATACAAAGATTAGGGCGCTGGGAAGGAAATGGTTCAAACAGTACATCTATCTGCCGCCCAATCTTTCCTCCGGTCTGCTGTCCATCATTACTGCGGGGAAGCGTGTACCTTTTATTGGGTGCGGTTGCAAAAGGTGCACGCCTTGCCCGCATCATTGACAGAGTAGACGACCACGGTAATCAGCTGTGATCCGCATCAAAAAAAATTCAGTATTTATTACAAATGGACCACTAATATTTTGTAATAACACGCACTTAAAAAACTTGGACCATGTAAATTTATTACAAAGCGAGGAGCAGAAAAATGCAACATGACATACAGGTTTTAGACCGAGTGAAAAGCGCTTATGCTACCCTGCGCCCCTCGGAGCAGCGGGTGGCAGACCAGGTGCTGGCTGATCCGGAGAAGTGCACCCGGTGCACCATCGCAGAACTGGCAGATCAAGTACAGGTAAGCCAGCCAACGGTGGTCCGGTTTGTGCAGGCGCTTGGCTTTGACGGCTACCGGAGTTTCAAATACTGCCTGCTGCGGGATCGGAGTGGAAAATCTCCAAAGAGCCCCTACTTTGACCACCTGGGTGACTTTGACCTCAAGCCCTGGGACCGCCTGGAGGACCTTCCCCTCAAGGAGACGCGTATTGCGGGGAGACTGTTGGAGGACGCGCTGAAATTCCTCTCCGCCGATGCCCTGAGCCGAGCAGTTCGAATGCTGGCTACAGCCCGGACCATTGACATCTATGGGGTGGAAAACTCCGTCACACCCGCCAGCGATCTGCTCACAAAACTTACCTATCTGGGCCTCAACTGCCGGATGCACACCGACACCTATCTCCAGCAGATCTCTGCCGCCCATCTGGGAGTAGCAGATGTGGCGGTTGCAGTGTCCCATTCCGGGTGCTCCATTGATACTGTTAAGGCGCTTAAACAGGCACGAAAGGCCGGGGCAGGCACCATTGCCATCACCAGTCCCAAAGAGCCCCTGCTGGGGAAATACGCCGATGTGTGCCTGAGCACCGGAGGGCGCGCCCTGTCCATCTATGGCAGTGCCATCTTTTCACGTATCCCGGATCTGGCGGTGGTAGATCTTCTGTACATGGGGATCATCCAAAGCGACTATGAGCGATTTTCCCGCAGTCTTGACAAAAGCGGTGCGGTGATTGCCGACCGGGGATACGGAGACGAATAACAAATCGTTCTCCCTTCCGTGTAAGTTCCTTACACAGAAGGGAGGTTTTTTTGAGCGTTTTTTACTTTTTTATTACAAAAACTTAAATTTGAAGTGCTTGTTTGTTCCGCAATAAAACTGGTAGTATGATGCCGCCGCCGGAAGGATACGGCGGCACGGAACAACAGAATACTTTTCCGAGAGAGGAGCAATATTTTATGCTGGAACTGGAACACATCCAGAAATCCTTTGACGGTGTGCCGGTGCTGAAGGATATCTCCCTGCAGGTGGCAGACGGAGAGATCGTTTCCATTCTGGGCCCCTCCGGCTGTGGAAAGACCACGCTGCTGAATTTGATCCTTGGCATTGTGGATGCTGACAGCGGCCGGATTTGTTACGACGGGCAGGACCTGACCCGTACCCCCATGGAGAAGCGGGGCTTCAACATTGTCTTTCAGGACTATGCTCTGTTTCCCAATCTGAACGTCCTCCAGAACATCACTTACGGTCTGCGCAACAAGCCGGGGATCTCTACCAAAGAAGAGGTGGAGGAGCTCATCGACCTGCTGGGCCTGCGGGAGCATTTGAGCAAGCGCATTGACCAGCTCTCCGGCGGGCAGAAGCAGCGGGTGGCCCTGGCCCGGACCATGGTCATGAAGCCTAAAATCCTGCTTCTGGATGAGCCGCTGTCCGCTCTGGATGGAGTGATCAAGGAGTCCATCAAGGACCGGATCAAGACCATCGCCCGGGAGTATCACCTGACCACCATCATCGTCACCCACGACCCGGAGGAGGCCCTGACCCTCTCTGATCGGGTACTGATCATCGAGCAGGGCACCATCTCCCAATACGCCAAGCCGGAGGAAATTGTTCACCAGCCTAAAAACGACTTCGTGCGTAAGTTCATCCTCAACCAGTTGGAGATCAAGCGCAACAACATCTATGCCCTGTTTGGCGACTGTCCCACATGGGCCGTCCAGGCAGGATAAGGGGAAGCCATGACACGGACCAATCGTGAACTGAAACTGATTTTCGCGGTCATTGTTGTCCTGTTTGCTGTGTTCCTGGCCGGCCCAATTCTGATCTTGTTGGGAAAGTCCCTGTGGGACGGGGGACTGACCGGAGAATTTTATGCCTCGGTACTGTCGCAGAAGGGATTTCTCCCGGCCCTGGGCAACAGCTTCGCGGTAGCCGGGGCCTCGGCGGCAGCGGCCACGCTGCTGGCCTTTCTGCTGGCCTATGGGGTGCACTACACCGGCCTGCCCAAGTGGAGCAAGCGGCTTATCACCTCTGTGGCCACCCTGCCCATGTTTTTGCCCACCATTACCTATGGCTTTGCCATCATCTATTCCTTTGGCAAGCAGGGCCTCATCACCCGCCTTCTGGGGCGGCAGCTGTTTGATATTTACGGCTTTTTCGGCCTGATGGTGGGCTATGTGATCTACACCATTCCCGTAGCCTTTTTGCTCATCCACAATACCATGGGATTTGTGGACAAAAAGACCCTTACCGTCTCCAAGGTAATGGGTGACAAGGCTCTGTCCACTTTCTGGATCGCGGTGCTGCGCCCCCTTCTGGGGACCTTTGCCGGAGCCTTTATCCAGGCCTTCTTCCTGTGCTTTACCGACTTTGGTATTCCTGCCTCGGTGGGCGGAGGCTATGAGGTCATTGCCACCCTGCTCTATAACCAGATGCTGGGCGGGATCCCCGACTTCAACCGGGGCGCTGTCATCGCCATGGTAATGCTGATCCCCTCCCTCGGCAGCATCTGCATTCTGCAGATCCTGGAGCGGTTCAACATCCGGTATAGCCGGATTTCCAACGCGGATCTGCGGAAAAATTCTCTGCGGGATGTAGGATGGGGCCTGTCCGGTACCGTAATTTCCGCGGGAATTCTGGCCATTTTTGCCGTAATCTTTGTGGTTCCCACGGTGGAGGAGTGGCCCTACCAGACCGAATTCTCCTTGGAGCACTTCCAGACGGTCCTCTCAGACAGCAGCCTGCTGGCCGCCTATGGGCATTCCCTGCTCATGGCACTGCTGACCGCTGCCGCCGGTACGCTGATTGCCTACGGAGCGGCCCTCATCACCGCCCGAAGCAACCTGGGTCGGGGATATAAGCGGACCATTGAGAGCATTGCTCTGGTGACCAACGCCATCCCTGGTATGGTGCTGGGTGTGGCCTACCTGTTCCTCTTCTCCGGAACCAGTTTGCAGAACACCCTGCTGTTGATGGTTTTGTGCAACATTGTGCACTACTTCTCCACCCCCTACCTGATGATGAAGAACGCCCTGTCCAAAATGAACGCCGGGTGGGAGACCACCGCCATGCTCATGGGGGACAGCTGGCTGAAGACCATTTTGCGGGTGGTCACGCCAAACGCCCTGTCCAGTCTCATCGAGGTGTTCAGCTACTACTTCATCAACTCTATGGTCACCATCAGCGCCCTCATCTTCATAGCCGGGGCCAGGACCATGGTCCTCACCACCATGATCAAACAGCTGCAGTATGTCAACCGCTTCAACGAGGTGTTTGTACTGTCCCTGTTGATTTTAGCCACCAACCTGGCAGCCAAGGCGCTGTTCTCCTGGCTGGCCGGGTACCGATCCAAACACAGTCCTAAAATAACAAAAAAGGAAGGAATCAAGTGATGAATTACAAAAAAATGATGTCCATTGGTCTGTCTGCCGCCCTGAGCCTCTCCCTGCTGACCGCCTGCGGAGGAAACAACAGCGCCGGAAACAGCGGAGAAAAGCAGGTGGTGATCTACTCCAATGCCGATGAGGAGGCGGTCACCGCCATGAAGAACGCCTTGGACGGCAACGGTTATGAGGGCAAGTACATTTTCCAGACCTACGGCACCTCCGAGCTGGGGGGCAAGCTGCTGGCGGAAGGGACAAATCTGGAGGCCGACCTGGTGACCATGAGCACCTTCTACCTCCAGAGCGCCCAGGAGCAGAACAGCATGTTCCTGCCTCTGGACTTTGAAGTGAATACCCTCACTGAGGTTCCCGACTACACCGCCCCCATCACCTCTCAGGAGGGCGCCATCATCCTCAACACTGAGCTGATGGCCTCCGAGGGCCTGCCCACTCCCACCAGCCTGAAGGACCTGGCTGACCCGATCTACGCGGGTCAGGTGGCGGTCACGGACATCCAGTCCTCTTCCACCGCATGGCTGCTCATCCAGGCCCTGGTGGATGCCTACGGGGACGACGGAGCTCAGGCGGTTCTGTCCGGAATTTATGACAACTGCGGAGCTCACATCGAAACCTCCGGTTCCGGTCCCCTGAAGCTGTGCCGGGCTGGTGAGGTAGCCATTGGCTTCGGCCTGCGCCACCAGGCGGTGGCCGACAAGGCGGAGGGCCTGCCCATCGACTATGTGGACCCTGCCGAGGGCAACTTCTCCCTCACCGAGTCCGTGGCCGTGTTGGACAAGGGGGAGAGCACCAATCCCCTGGCCATGGAGATGGCCCAGTGTATCATTGAGAATGGCCGGGAGGAGCTCCTCCAGACCTACCCTAACCCCCTCTATGAGGGTGAGACCGCCGATCCTGCCAACCAGTCCGCCAACCCTTCCGTCTTTGACGAGCCTCTGACCTTTGAACTGTTCCAGGCCCACCAGCAGCTGTCCGAGTCTGCTAAGGGCTGATCGAAAGGAGCTTTCATACCATGAATACCTATAAACTGCTGACCCCCGGCCCTCTGACCACCACGGATACCGTAAAGCAGGAGATGTTGGTGGACCGCTGCACCTGGGATGACGACTACAAGGCCGTCACCCAGAAGATCCGCCGCCAGCTGCTGGAGCTGGCCCATGTCTCCGAGGATGACTACACTGCCGTGCTGATGCAGGGCAGCGGCACCTTCGGCGTGGAGAGCGTGCTCACCAGCGTGGTGGGCGACCAAGACAAGGTGCTCATCTGTTCCAACGGCGCTTACGGAAAGCGTATGACCGACATCTGCACCCACAGCCGCATCCCCTTTCTTCACTATGCTCAGGACTACGACAAGGTGCCTGACGCCGCCCATATGGCCCAATTGCTGGCCCAGGACTCCTCTATCACCCATGTGGCCATGGTCCACAGCGAGACCACCAGCGGGATCCTTAACGATATCCAGTCGGTGGGCAAAGTGGTCCGGGACGCGGGCAGGACATTCATTGTGGACGCCATGTCCTCCTTCGGCGGGGTGGATATCCCTGTGGCCGACTGGGGCATTGACTTCCTGGTGTCCAGCGCCAACAAGTGCATCCAGGGCGTGCCCGGCTTCTCTTTCATTCTGTGCCGCCGGGACAAACTGCTGGCAAGCGAGGGCAAGGCCCGCTCCCTGTCTCTGGACCTGCTGGACCAGTGGAAGGGGATGGAAAAGGATGGCAAGTGGCGCTTTACCTCTCCCACCCATGTGGTGCTGGCCTTTTCCAAGGCTCTGGATGAGCTGGCCCAGGAGGGCGGCATCCCCGCCCGGAGCCGCCGCTACACGGAAAACAACCGCCTGCTCATTGAGAAGATGCGGGCCATGGGCTTTGCTACCTACATTGACGGAAGCCACCAGGGCCCCATTATCACCACTTTCTTCTATCCTGCCGGGGTATCCTTCCGGTTTGAAGAGTTTTACCGTTACATCAAGGAGCGGGGATACGCCATCTACCCGGGTAAGCTCACCGAGATGGATACCTTCCGCATCGGCAACATCGGGGAAATTTACCCCGAGGATATTGACAAGCTGACCAGCGTCATTGCAGCCTTCCTGAAGGAGAGAAAGGAGCAGATCGCATGATTGAAGCGGTGATTTTTGACTGGGCAGGTACTACGGTGGATTACGGCTGCTTTGCTCCGGTGAAGGCCTTCATGGAGGCTTTTGCCCACCACGGAGTGCCCGTTACCATGGAGGAGACCCGCAAGCCCATGGGAATGCTGAAGCGGGACCACATCCGAACCATGCTGAATATGGAGCGCATCGCTGCGGAATGGAAACGGGTTCATGGCCACGAAGCCACCGAGGAGGATGTGGACGCTGTGTACGCCCAGTTTGAGCCCAAGCTGTTCTCCATTCTGGACCAGTACGCCGCCCCCAAGCCCTTTGCTGTGGAGACGGCAGCCAAGCTGCGGGAGATGGGGGTGAAGATCGGCTCCACCACCGGCTACACCGATGCCATGATGAATATTGTGGCGCCCAAGGCGGCCCAGCAGGGCTATGCCCCCGACTTCTGGATCAGCCCTGACGGAGTGGGGGGCAGGGGCCGCCCCTACCCCTACATGATCTTTGCCAACATGCAGGCCCTGGGACTTACTGCGGTAGGAAATGTGGTCAAGGTGGGGGATACCATCTCGGACATCAAGGAGGGCGTCAATGCCGGTGTGTGGACGGCAGGCGTTATCGAGGGCAGCTCCGAGCTAGGGCTGAGCCAGCAGGAGTACGAGGCCATGTCTCCCCAGGAGCGGGAGACGGCCTGCCAGAAGGTGGAGGAGCGATTCCGGAGGGCTGGTGCCCATTTTGTTGTCCGGGATCTGTCCCAGTTACCAGATCTGGTTCATGCTTGCGGCTTTAAGAACATGAGGAGATAACGCCTTTATCAAACAGTTCTCCACTTATAGGCTACAGTGATTCATGCCGTACCATTTTTCTTATGTGTGATAAAGAAGTAATAGAAGTGTAAAAAATTTTGCCGTTCCTATCCGGCACTTAGCTATTGTGTCGGATAGGTCGGGCAGTTATTTGGGCAAGTCCACCTTGCCAACAAAAGAATAATAAATCTCAATGTCTTGTCTGCGGGGCTTGTTTTCGTCATAGCCCGTCCCGGATGGGGCGGGTCTTGGAATAGGCAAGCACCTGCCGTTGCAGCCCCTTTTCCCGTTCAGCCTCTTTTCCACATTTTTCAGCTCTGTAATGCTTTTCTGCATGGCGGTATAGGCTGCGGAACAGGCTTCGTCCAATTTCTCCGGGGAAGAAAAGCCGTACTGCTGGTAGGCAGTAACGGTAGCCGCATCTGCTTTAGGTTGTGCTTTGCCGCCCAGCGGTCATAGCCCATGCCTTTGCCCTCGGCTCGCTTGGCTTCCAGATCAACCATGCGCTGCAAGGTGTTGGCTACTGGGGTGGTTTTGAAGCTTTCTCCCTCTGTAACGGCTCTTTGACAGCGGCAGGGTATTCGGGTAATAGCAGAAAAACAGGGTGTGGAGCGGAACTATTTTTGAAAAATCCGAAAAAATATTTTGAGGGATTTTCAGCAACACAAGCCGCATGGCAGGGTTTGGGGAAGTCACTCCCCAACAAGATTCCCGCAGGGGCAAAAATGAGCAGAAAGTGAATTTTGGCACCTCGGTAGAATCTTGCTCTAAGAAACTGCCGGACTGCCGCTCACTTCCTACCGCCACTTTTTCGGGCTTCACTCCTTACTACTGGGCATTTGGAAATTTGCCAAACAGACAACAAAAAAGCAGCAAATCGGTTTCAGATTTACTGCTTCATGTGCCACTGCGGGGCGGCGGATATTCAGTTGTAAATAACAAAAGAGGGCGGTAGCACTTTGGGCTCCCCTCCTACAAATGGAAAGTTGTAATATTACTATTCCAACCACATCATATTAGTATATTCATGCCTGATTTGTAGTCATCCAAGATATCGGGCTTGACTGGCTTTCCCCAATTCCATGAGGGGTCTCGCTGATGTACATATTC
>OLGF01001904.1_pt1 | contig 20843 bp, 15 predicted proteins | sample 1604971 | NCBI WGS metagenome assembly OLGF01 (sample SAMEA3888902, study PRJEB22519) | human gut metagenome | biome: human gut; feature: human-associated habitat; material: faeces | place: Denmark | collected 2011 | reverse complement strand
AATCCGCCCAGCAGCTCCAAAAAGCATCGAAAACTTCGGTTTTCGGTGCTTTTTTTGAAAAAACGCACTTTTATGTCCGGATCAAAATGTGGGGCAACCGCCTGACCCACACTGTGACCCACACTTGGAAATGCTCGGAAAGGTTGAAAGATGAGCGGACGGAATATCCGTCCGCTCATCTCTTTTAGATTGGCTTACATCACCTGCGCCATGAAGCTGCCCATGGTCTGGGCGGCTTCATCCTGTTTTTGGCGAGTGGCGTGGGTGTAGGTGCGCAGGGTAAAACCCGCGTCATAGTGGCCCAGCATACTGCTGACGGTTTTTACATCCACACCGTTTTGCAGGGCCAGTGTGGCAAAGGTATGCCTGAGATCGTGGAAGCGTATGTGCGGCAGCCCGGCATCTTTCAGAATTTTCTTGTGCAGGTTTACGATGGAATCGGGGTAGTACATCTCGCCGGTGACGGGCGACGGGAACATATACGGGTTGTCGGGATGCTTCTTGTGTTCGGCAACCAACAGGTCAACGGCTTCCTGTGGGACACTGACCTTTCTGACCGATGTCTCTGTCTTGGGGCGGGAGAGGGTCAGCTCTCCGTTAGGATTTTTGACATACTGCTTGCTGACGGAGATGGTTCTGTTTGTAATGTCGAGGTCGCTCCACAGGAAGGCGGTCAACTCGCCCTTGCGCAGTCCGCTGACCAGTTCCAGATAAAACATGGGCAGCAGTCCCCGTTTCTCTTCGGCGTCAAGGTAAGTTTTGATGTGTTCCGGTTGGAGGATCTGCATTTCAAATTTCTGCACTTTCGGTGCGATGCAATCCTCGGTAGGATTGCGGAGGATCAAGCGCTCTTTTACGGCACGGTTCAATGCGTTGTGGAGCATCAAGTGCAGGCTGCGGACGGTGGCGCTGCTGAGACCCGGATTGCCGTGCCCGCTTTTGCCTCTGGTGCGGCCGCTCTCCATCAGCCCCTTTGCTTTTGTGTCCTTTCCGCTTTCGACGGAAGGGCGCACACCCGCACTGCCGGTACAGCGCCAAAAACTGTCGGCCTCCATGGGACTGCCTTCGTACAGGGGGTCAGAATGCCCTACGGGGCCCATGAATGCCTGAGGCCACACCGGGGTGTGGACCTCACCGGAAGGCTGCGAGATTAGGCTTTCGCCTAAGCACAATATAAGATATGCACCGGGAGATGTCAAATCGGGGCGAATGACGGAGGTTTCTCCATTGCAATATGTCATATCCTGTGCTATAATGCACTCGAACTGAACAACGGGACAGCGTGAGCCGGGTTTATCCCGGCGGCGGAATGGGGTGAGAGGCCCCGCGAGACGGTCACTGTGATGCCGGTTTATTCGGCTAAGTCAGATACGCAAGGCGTTGCTCCCGGGCACCGCCATCTCCGGAGCCGAAGCTGTCGTATAGAATTTGCTTCGCCCGGCTGCTTTTTGACGGCTGGGTGATTTTTTGCTGCCAGGCACCATGGTGCCTCATGCTTTCCATGGAAAGCATGATAGCCATTTCAAGCCGCCGGGGCGGGGGAGGACGGCAGACCTTTCCCGTCCCGCTTTCCAGAAAAATTTTGTGCTATTTGTCGTTCCTTTCATGTTCCCGAGACCCGGGCCGTGCTGTAGAGGACGCGGCCCGGGGGACGGGAAACAGGGGGCGTGAGATATGGGATATTACGGATTGCCACACCAGTGACATCGGTCACTGGTTCGCAATGACAAAAAGTGTGTGATTGCTTCGGCATTTACATAAATAGAAAAATGAAAGGAAAAAAGGAATGAAAAAAAGAATCATTTCTCTGCTGCTGGCGCTTATCATGGCGCTGTCGCTGCTTCCCGTGAGCGTGCTGGCAGCGGACGACCACACAGGTCAGGTCCATGTGACGGTGGAAAACACCACCTGGGCCAAGGCTGACGGCGCGCCCTGGGAGGGGACGCTGCTGGACGAGTGGGTCACCCTCAAGGCTGACTCCACCATGATGAGCTGCATCGTGGACGCGCTGACGGCCAAGGGCTATTCCCAGACCGGCGCGGACACCGGCTACATCAGCAGCATCAACGGCATCGAGGAGAAGGAAGCCGCCAAGGGCTCCGGCTGGATGGGTACCCTCAACGACTGGTTCACCAGCGAGGGCTTCGCCGCCTACACCGTGGCCAACGGCAAGCTGAAGGCCGGGGACGAGATCGCCGTGCAGCACACCTGCAATCTGGGTGCAGATATCGGCGGTGCTTTTGGGGATAGCAACAAAACCCTGAAGGCCATCGCCCTCAGCGCAGGCGAGCTGAGCCCCGCCTTCTCCTCCGGCGTGCATGACTACACCATGATTCTGCCCGAGGGCGTCACCGCCCTCACCGTCACCCCCACCGCCAGCAACAAGCAGAACCGCGTGCGCATCTACGCCGGGAACACGGAGTATCGCCGCATGGACGCTATCCCCGTGCAGCATGGTACAGTTATTACGCTGAAGGTTGGCAACGACGGTGACACTGCCCCGGAGGTCTATACCATCACCCTGCAGGCGGCGGGAACCCTGCTCAACAAAGATAGCGTATCTCTGGCCACCATCCGGGAGGACGGCAGCGTAGGTAGTGCCGTAGCACTGACCTTTGATGAAGGCAGCAGCGCCTTTTCCGGCAATCTCGCCTATTACACGCAGCGTAAGCAGTACAACGACGGCGGCTTTACCGTGACCCTGTCCGGTCTGCCCCAGGGAGCCACAGCCCAGCTGAAGGACAGCACCGGAAAGGTGCTGGCGGACTTTGTGGACGGCACGGCCTCCACGGGCAGCACGGTGGTGGCCGGAAGCGGTGCGGCCAATTTCTACTTCTACATCGCCGTAACGGCCCAGGGCCGCACGGAGACCTATAAGCTGACCCTGAGCAAGAAGAGCGAGTTTTGGAAAACAATGAGGTTCCCTGTGTCCAACTATGATCCGGAGGTCAGCTACTATGGCTATCCGGAGGGGACGCTCTTCCAGACGGACGCAGACGGCAACCGCACCGGCGAGACCGGATTCAGCGGGACATGGTGGAATTACACGGTGTATATCTCCCCCACCATTGCCCAGTTCGGCACTTCAAAAATTCCCGATTTTATTTTCTCTCATGGCAACTTCAATATGACGGTGTATGTCAACGGCGAGGTATATATTCCTACGAAGCTGTTTGGACAAGCTCGCTCGTTTTATCTCCAACATCCGATCACGATCCAGAGTGACAAAACGGTCATCGACTTTGTCATGGACGGCAATAACAGCAAAGTAAAGAACGAGGAGAAGAATGTCAAGCTTCATACAACGATTACGGTCATCGTGGTGAAAACTACGCCGGCGGAGCTGACGGACTTTGTGAATGCCCTGCCGGATACCTCCAGCCTGGTGTACTCGGAGCACTACAACATGGTGCAGCAGTACAAACGGATCTATGGCGGCTACACCGACGAGGAGAAGGCCCAGCTTTCCCCGGAAACGGTGCAGAAGCTCCAGGACTCCGTGGCCCGGGTGGAGGAGCTGAAAAAGCGTCACGAAGACGGTATTCAGGCATGGGCCAACCTGGTGAATACCTTTGCCGGGAAAGTCACGGCGAAAAACTATGCCCAGTATTATGACGCCGTGAAGGACTCCGAGGCGATGTATCTGGCCCTTTCAGACGCCCAGCGGAAGGAAATTGACAAGACGGAGCAGAAGACGGCCTATGACGCCGCCTTTAAGGTGGTCACCGAGCAGTCTATTCTGGACGGCAGCTCCATCGGCAAGCCCACCAATTATCCGGACGACTTCATGATGACATCCCTTTTCTTCAACCTGGATCTGGGCCACGAGGACACCTACTATCCCGCCGTGTTCCGGGAGATTTGGACGAACCGGCCTACGACACTGTATCCTGCTGGATATACGGTAGAAAAAGGTCTGCCCTATACCCTGCCCGGCATTCTGCAGTTTGAGATCAAGGATGAGAGTATTTTTGAGATCAAGGAAGTGGAGGAAACCTATAAGGACGGCGGTCTGGGCGGCGGCAGTACTTACCCGGCCATGAAGTATTACCTGGTGCCTAAGAAGGCGGGCACCACCACCTTCACCGTCACCTTTACGGATAAGGCGGGCAATTTCTATGGGCAGATTCCGGAGATTCCCGTCCATGTCAACAGCCCGGAGGAGTCGGCCATCGCCGACCTGAGAAACAACCTGACTAACTTTACCTCCCTCGGCAAGACCAGCAAATACGACACCTGGACCTATGACTACGGCGCCGAGGGGGCGGAATTTACCTTCCGGGTCAACGGCCAGAATCCCAAGGTCAGCGTTTATAACTACCTCCAGTACAACGCCGACGGCACCCCCGTTGTGACCACTTACACCCCCGACGAGAAGGGCAATGTGACCATCCTTCTGAAGGACGGCTATAACGGCATCGAGGTCACGGCCGACTACCAGGGCCACACTGTCACCCAGGTCTACTCCCTCAAGGGTAAGGTCACCCGCTATGTGCAGGAGAACATTTCTCGCCCCGGTGAGGCTCTGCGCACCGGCGACACCGCAGGTATTTGGATCATCGGAAAGCCAGTGGAGCTTCACAAAATTCTGCGGATCTACAATATGGGCGGATCTCCCACCTTCCGGACCGACATGTACCTTTCGAATATTGCTGATACCGATAGAGCCTTCAATGTACACTGGTATGACAGAAGTTGGAATGATGTATTCGGTTATTCACGAATTGCAGCGGTTCTGACGGAGGCCGGAGAGGTGCGGCTGACCGACGGCTATTCCATTTACCGCGGTTATGGCTCTGCGCCCGGCAGTGAGGGCGACCAGGGCAACACCGGCGGCATCGCGGACTCTACTGCTTTCCCGTTCGGAAAATATGCGGACATCGTCCTGCAGGTCAAGGAGAACGAGAACTATCAGCTCCAGCCCAAGTATGAGAGCGTTGCCTCCAACGGCGGCGTGGTCAAGGCCGGCGAGGAGATCACCGTGTCCGTTCCCACCCTGCCCATCGAGCAGGAAGCAGAGCAGAAGTATCTGATGCATGTGACGCTGAACTTTGCCACCACTATCCCCGGCGCCGAGAATATCAAATCCACATGGAACCGTGGCACGGACTCCTGGGGCTCCGGCGGCACAACGGCGGTTGGCCCAGAGGTGGCGCTGAAGAATATCACTTTCACGGTACCCAAGACCACCCCCGCCGGAACCTATCGGATTTACGGCGGCTATCTGGACGCCACCTACCGCAATGGCGGCGAGGCCTATCTGGACAGTTATGACTACCTGTATGAGCGGGAGATCGGCGACCTGACCATCACCGTCACCAAGGGCGACATCGAGACCGTGGAGGACCTTATTGACGCCATCGGCGCCAATGTCACCCTGAATAGCGAGGCCGCCATCAACGCCGCCAAGTCCGCCTACGATGCCCTTTCCGACGAGGACAAGGCCCTGGTGAATGCCGACAAGGTGGACGCTCTCACCGCCGCGATTATCAAGCTCAACCGGCTCAAGCACGCGGACCTCATGGCAAACCTGGACACCATCTATAAGACCACCGGCGACTTCATCCAGGGCCTGGGCACCCCCACGGTGAACTCCACCGGCGGCGAGTGGATGACCATCGGCCTGGCCCGTTCGGGGCGGACTGTGCCCGCTGGGTACTATGACAATGTGGTCAAGTATGTAAAGGAAAAGGCTGACGCCAATGAGCGCCTGCACCGGGCAAAAGTCACGGACAACGCCCGGGTGATCCTGGCGCTGACGGCCATCGGCAAGGATGTGACCGATGTGGGCGGGCACAACCTGCTCAAGGGCATGGACAGCATGGAATTCGTGCAGACCCAGGGCATCAACGGGCCCATTTGGACGCTCATCGCCCTGGACAGCCACAACTATCCCACTATGGGTGATGTGACCCGGGAGAAGCTGATTCAGGTGATCCTGGATGCCCAGCTCAACGACGGCGGCTGGGATCTCAGCGCGGACAAGGCCGACCCGGACATGACCGCTATGGCCATTCAGGCCCTGGCACCCTACTATAAGACTAACGAGACCGTGAAGGCTGCTGTGGATAAGGCTCTGGAGGCCCTTTCCGCCCTGCAGTGCACTGACGGCGGCTTTGGCAGCTGGGACACCGTGAACAGCGAGTCCTGCGCCCAGGTCATCGTAGCTCTCACCGCCCTGGGCATCGATCCCACCGCGGATAGCCGCTTCGTGAAGAACGGCCACACCGTCCTGGATGCTCTGGCCGGGTTCTATGTCACCGGCGGCGGCTTCCGGCACACCGCTGGCGGCGAGCGGAACGACATGGCCACCGAGCAGGGCTACTACGCCCTGGCGGCCTACTACCGCTTCGCAAACACCCAGACCCGGCTCTATGACATGAGCGATGTGACCATTCAGACCGGCGGCAGCAATACCCCCGCCACCGGCGATACCGGCGTGCTGGTTTGGATCATCGCCCTGCCCGTGACGGCCTTGGCCGCCGCCTTCGTCCTCAAGCGTAAGGAGCGGGAGGCGTAAGGTAAAAGCGAAAACCTAAACCGCGAAAGTAAATAAGCCCCCGGGGCCCCTTGCTATGCGGGGGGCCTCGGTTTTTTCTTTGCTTATAGCATATCAAATTTTGTGCTGCCACATAAATATGACTAATACTGTACCCCAAACGCAGAGTCAAGCGAAGTGTAAATATTCTGTCAAGACGAAAGCGTAATACAAGGAGGAAAGCGTTGATATTAAATGATTTCCTTCCCTCATCATATCTTTACACGCAAGAACGCTCCATTTGGTCGATCTTAACTTGCTGAAAACCATTTTCTGCGCAGAGATTTTCGGCATCCTTATAGACAACGATGGCGCAAATGATATAAATCCGCAGTATTTTCGCACCCTTATATGCTTCGCCAAGAAATGCTTTCAGTTTGTAATCACAAGATCATCTTTGACCCACTTTTGACCCAGAACGGGATAGGAACAGGCAGTTCCGGACGGAAACAACGGAAAATCTACCCACCAAATAGCGTTAAACAGCGCAAAACGGAGCCGAAATGGCTCCGCTTTTTCTTTGGGACAACCTACGGACCAGAAGGCCGGGGGTTCGAATCCCTCACGGCGTGCCAAAAAGCCTCGTACCAAAGCGGTACGGGGCTTTTTGTTATCCACAGAAGTCAACAGGAGGTCTGTTATGCGAATCATCCGAGAAAAAACCGCCGCCGTCTGCGTGGACTATCAGGAGCGTATCCTGCCCGCCATGACCGATCCCGAAACGCTGCTCCAAAACACCGTAAAGCTGCTGAAGGGTCTGCGGGTGCTGGGCGTCCCCGTGTACCTGACGCAGCAGTACACCAAGGGTCTGGGTGATACCGTGCCCCCCATCCGGGAGGCCGCCGGCACATCGGAGCATCTGGAAAAGCTCACCTTCAGCGCTTATCCCCAGCTGCGGGAGAAGCTGCTGCCCCCGGAGCAGCAGCCCTATGTGCTGCTCTGCGGCATCGAGAGCCACATCTGTGTGCTCCAGACCGCCATGGACCTGAAGGCCCACGGCTACCAGCCGTATCTGGTCGCCGACTGCCTCTCCAGCCGCAAGCCCGGCGACCACCGGATGGCGCTGGAGCGGGCCAAACAGGAGGGTATCCTCCTCACCACCTGCGAGGCCACCCTCTTTGAGCTGCTGGTCGCCGCCGGCACCCCCGACAGCAAGGCCATCCAGAAGCTCATCAAGTGACAGGCATAGATCAACAGAACGCAATATAAGAAAAGCGTGGGACGCCCTCCGGCGTCCCACGCTTTTGCCTATCCCACCGGGATATCCACAATGCCGATGCCCCGTCGCAGGGCGTATTCGATGGTGCGCCGGGTGCCGCCGGGAAGCCCGTCGTGTACGGCGATCAGCAGCGAGGCGTGATCCACCATGTACCGGTTGCGCCGCTGCATACAGCCGGGGCTGTACTGCTGCTGCACCATCGTCTCATAGTCGCAGGCCGCCACCAGCCGCTGCCACCGCAGCCGCTGCTCCGCCGGCCACCCCTCCGCCTGCGAGGGACACGGGATGGCCGCCTCCACCGTCACGTCGCCGTGCAGCTGCCGCAGCGCCAGCGCCAGCTCGCAGAAATACAGGTCGCACCCTTGGGCCATGCCGCAGATGAAGTGGCGATAGCCCCGCTCATAGGCCGTCTCCATCTCGTTCCACAGCCGCTCCTTCAGCGCCAGACACCGGCGATCTCCCTCATCGTCGCCCCACGGCAGCTTACCGGGCCGATGGCCGGAAAAACAGCAGCTGATCGGTCTGGCTCGCATGGCGCTCCCTCCTTCCTCCTTTGGTTTCCCTTTTATTATAGAACATATTTTCTATTTTGTAAAGCCCAAAAAACCGGAGGACGGCTCCCGCCGCCCTCCGTCATTTCACTTCTGCTCCTCGTACAGGGCCTCCAGCACACGGGCATAGAGATGCTCCGGGTCCTTGCGAAACCGCTCCGCCAGATCCTTGGCCATCTCCTCCGTGGCCACCATCAGCTCCAGCTGCATCAGGCTGTCCACATCGTCGCTGAGCTTCAATTCCACGGTGTAGGTGCCGTTTTCCCGCGGGATGGCCTTCCCCTGCACCTGCGCCTGCCGCAGCAGTTCCTTGTTGTATTCCTCGATGTTCCTGTCCGTCCGCAGCCGCACGGAATAGGGCAGGCTGGACTCGCAGATGGCGCTGTTTTTCAGCCCCTTGGGGGTGATGGCGTACCGCCCCTCCTCCGTCAGGCGCAGATGCTCCGTCTGCACCAGATCGTTCAGACACTCCGAAAAATCGAAATAGTCAATGCCGTCGTCGCACATGGTCAGCTCCTGCATCCCCTCCAGCGGCAGCGGCTCCGACACACGGGCTGCAATGTACAAAATGAGAAACTTGATCTCCAGCTTGTCACGGATAAATCCGACTCCCATTGGATCACGTCCTTTCGGCTTTTCTATACATCCCTATTATAATGAAAAATTTCCGATTTGTACAGAGGTTTTTCCCCTCCTCGCCTGCATTTCCCGCACCCCGCCGGGCCGGACGCATAGACTGGATTGAAAGGGCGATGCCCTTGAGTACTTAAATAGGAGGTTTTTCTATGCCTGAAAACGGTATGCCCGGCCCGGTCTGCGATCTGAGCAGCGTGCGTGAGGCCGTCTGCATCCATACCCATAAGATCTTCGACTCCTGCCGTGACAAGGACTGCGTGGAGGATCTGCGCTTTTACCCCACGGCATCGGCTCAGGAGGTGCTGTCGGCCTGCCAGATGGTGCGGGGCGGCACGGCGGAGCTGCTCTACGTCTATACCGACGTGGAGCCCGTCACCTTCAACCGGGGGTTCTACTCCATCGATATGCGGTTTTTCTACCGGGTCACTCTCCAGGTCGGCACCGGCACTCCCCGCTGTACCGAGGCGGAGGGCCTGTGCGTCTTTGACAAGCGGGTCATTCTCTTCGGCAGCGAGGGCAGCGCCAAAATTTTCTCCTCCGACACGGTGCTGGACGATCTGGATATCCCCGGCTGCCGCCGCAGCAACCTGCCCACGGCGGTGGTGGAGGCGGTGGACCCCATCGTGCTGGACGCCCGTGCCGAGGACCGCTGCAAGCCCTGCCGCTGCGACTGCGGCCTGACGGAGATCCCCGCCTTCATCGCCCAGAGCTTCGACCAGCCCCTGCTCTTTGACGACAACGGCGGCCGTCGGTATTATGTCACCTTAGGACAGTTCTCTCTGGTGCGGCTGGAGCGGGACACCCAGCTGCTGATCCCGGTGTATGACTACTGCATCCCCCAGACGGAGTGCAGCGGCGGCGATCAGGAGGACCCCTGCGGCCTGTTCCGCAGCGTGGCCTTCCCGGTCAACGAGTTCTTCCCGCCCAACACCGTGGAGATGCCCAAGGACTACGCCAGCACCCGCAGCTACTGCGCCTGCCACTGATCCTTCCCCCTTTCCGTTGTCCCATTTTCCGTAAGCGCACTGCTCCATCCCAACGGCAAGACCCATCCGGCATAAAAGGCCCCGGACACCCATGGGTGTCCGGGGCCTTATCTCACGCTTTGCGGCATCTGCTGCCCGTAGGCGGCAAGAGCCTCATTTTCCGGTGAAGGCGGTTTTCACCACCACGTTCTCCGGACCCAGCCACTCCCGGCACTCCTGCACGAAGGCCGGGTGGTTCAGGCACTTGGCCCCCAACAGCTTGCCGCTGTCCGCCAGCCGGATCTTCAGCGGCGTGTCCCCCTCGAACATGGTCATCACCAGCTTGATATGCTGGAACGCCGGGCTGTCCATGCCGGGGACCCGCAGATAAATGGTGGCGTTCTCCTGTGCCGGACGGCGGTTCTCCCGCCGGGGCGGCAGCCCCTCCTTCAGGGGATAAACGCTGTCGCACATGATCTGCGGCGGCTTCTCGTCCCGGACGGAGAGCTTCCCCTGCACCAGCACCGGGCTGTTCACCTGCATATAGCTGCCGCAGCGCTCAATGGTGCGGCTGAAGCACAGCAGCTCGATGGATGCCGCCTCATCCTCCACCGTCACGTAGGCCATGAGGGCGTTGTTGCGGGTGGTGCGGGTGCGGCTGGCAGTGACGATGCCCGCAATGGTGATGCTCTGGCCATCGGCGAACCGGACAGGCCCGTCCTCGGCGGAAAAGTCCTCCAGAATGGTGTGGATAGGCACCGCTCCCGCCTGCCGGGCCAGCGCCCGGTAATCCGCCATGGGGTGGCCGCTGAGATAAAGGCCCGTAGTCTCCTTCTCCATGAACATCCGCTCGGCGGCGGTGAACTCCGGAATGTCCGGCAGGGGCGTCTCCGCCGGCGGTGCGTCCTCCCCCGCCGCCATACCGAACAGATCCAGCTGGCCCTCCACGTTCTTGCGCCGGGACTCTGCAATGCTGTCCAGCACCTTTTCAAAGACCTGGATCAGCTGGGAGCGCCGCACCTTCATGGAGTCGAAGGCACCGCTGCGGATCAGATTCTCCACTGCCCGCTTGTTCATGTCCGTGCAGTCGAACATCCGCTGGCAGAAGTCCTGAAACGACCGGAAGGGGCCGTCCTGTTCCCGCCGCCGCATCATGGTCTGGATAAAGCCCCGGCCGATGTTCTTGATGGCCACCAGCCCGAAGCGGATGCCTCCATCCTCCACGGTGAAGCCGTCGCTGGAGCGGTTCACGTCCGGGGGCAGCAGCTCAATGCCGCAGTCCCGGCACTCAGCGATGTACTCCGCCACCTTGTCGGAGTTATCCAGCACCGATGTCAGCAGCGCCGCCATGTACTCCCGTGTGAAGTAGCGCTTGAAATACGCCGTCTGATAGGCCACCACCGCATAGCTGACGGCGTGGGCCTTATTGAAGGCGTAGTTGGCGAAGTCGTAGATCTCGTCGTAGATGGCCTGAGCCGTTGCCTCCGGGATGCCGTTGGCCACACAGCCCCGGATGTTCCGGGCGGGGTCGCCGTGGAGGAATGCCTCCCGCTCCCGCTCCACATCCTTGGCCTTCTTCTTGGACATGGCCCGACGCACCATGTCCGCCTGCCCCAGCGAATAGCCCGCCAGCTGCTGGAAGATCTGGATGACCTGCTCCTGATAGACGATGCACCCATAGGTACCGGACAGGATGGGCTGGAGGGAAGGGTGCTTGTACACCACCAGCTTGGGGTCGTGCTTGCAGGCGATGAACCGGGGGATGGACTCCATGGGGCCGGGGCGGTACAGGGCGATGATGGCGGTGATGTCCTCGATGCTCTGGGGCTTCAGCCCCACGCACACCCCGGTCATGCCGGCGGACTCCATCTGAAATACGCCGCCGGTCTTGCCCTGCGACAGCATCTCGAACACCGCTGCATCGTCCATGGGGATATCCGCCAGCCGGAAGTCCGGTCGGTACTTCTGCACCATCTTCACGGCGTCGTCCAAAACCGTCAGGTTCCGCAGGCCCAGAAAATCCATTTTCAGCAGCCCCAGCTCCTCCAGCGTCACCATGGTGTACTGGCAGACGATGGACTCGTCGTTCCGAGCCAGCGGTACATACTCATATACCGGCCGCTTGGTGATGACCACACCGGCTGCGTGGGTGGAGGCGTGGCGGGGCATCCCCTCCAGCGCCTGCGCCATGTCGATGAGCCGGCGAACCCGTTCATCCGTCTCATAGAGGTCGGAGAGCTGCTTGGACAGCTTCAGCGCATCCTTGATCGTGATGTGCAGAGCCGTTGGCACCAGCTTAGCCACCACATCCACCTCGGCATAGGTCATGTTCAGCGCCCGGCCCACATCCCGAATGGCGGCCCGTGCCGCCATGGTGCCGAAGGTGACGATCTGGGCCACATGGTCGTCGCCGTACTTGCGGCGAACGTAGTCCACCACCTCGCCCCGGCGGGTGTCTCCGAAGTCCATATCGATATCCGGCATGGATACCCGCTCCGGATTCAGGAAGCGCTCAAAATACAAATGGTACTGCATGGGGTCGATGTCCGTGATGCGCAGACAGTAGGAGACCATGCTCCCCGCCGCCGAGCCTCGGCCCGGTCCCACGGGGATACCGGCATCCTTGGCGTATCGGACGAAATCCGACACGATGAGGAAATAATCCGTAAAGCCCATGCGTCCGATCATGTCCAGCTCGTAGTCCAGCTGGCGGCGGTAGTCCTCGTGCTCCGTGCCGTAGCGCTCGGTGAACCCCTTTTCGCACAGCTGCCGCAGATAGGTGGGAGAATCTACCCCCGGCGGCAGCCGGAACTCCGGCAGATGATACTTGCCAAAGGTGAACTCCATTTGGCAGCGGTCGGCGATGCGCTGGGTGTTGGCTATGGCGTCGGGATAGGCGCTGAACAGTTCCTCCATCTCCTCCGTGGAGCGGAGGTAGAAGTTTCTCGGCTCATAGCGCATCCGGTTCTCGTCGTCTACGGTCTTGCCCGTCTGGATGCACAGCAGTACATCGTGGCTCTCGGCGTCCTCCGGCCGCAGGTAGTGGGCGTCGTTGGTGCAGACCAGTGGGATGCCCGTCTCCTGATGGATGCGGAGCAGATCCCGGTTCACCATCGTCTGCTGGGGGATGCCGTGATCCTGCAGTTCCAGATAGAAGTTATCCTCCCCGAAGATCTCCTGCATGGTCAGGGCGTACTCCTTGGCCCCGTCGTAGTCGCCGTTTACCAGCCGCTTGGGGATCTCCCCGGCCAGACAGGCCGACAGGGCGATGAGTCCCTCGCTGTGCTGGCGCAGCAGGTCCAGATCGATGCGGGGCTTGATGTAAAAACCCTCCACAAATGCCTGACTCACCATGTACGACAGGTTCCGGTAGCCCGTCTCGTTTTTACACAGCAGCACCAGATGCCTGGACTCGGCGTCATATTCATGAACTTTATCGAACCGGGTGCGGCGGGCCACATACACCTCGCACCCGATGATCGGATGGATGCCTTCCGCCTTGCAGGCCCGGTAGAAGTCGATGGCACCATACATGACCCCGTGGTCGGTGATGGCCACCGCCGTCTGGCCCATTCCCTTGATGCGGGCCGGAAGGTCCCGGATGCGGCAGGCCCCGTCCAGCAGGCTGTATTCCGTATGCACATGAAGATGCACAAATCCCATAGCTACTCTTTCCTCCGTCGCAGGTCCATCCTTGGCTGCTTCTCCTGTCGCTTTGTTCTCAGTCACTTATTTCGGCTGCTTATTTTTGGCCGTCCAGCTCCGCCAGATAGTCACACAGCAGCTCCACCGCCGAGACGATGAGTGTTCCGCAGTGGTCGTCGGCCCCTACCGCCTGCGCCGTAGGCGTAGGATGCAGGCCACGCTCCGCCAGCAGTTCCCGGCAGTTCAGCAGGTGAAACTGCCGGGTGAAGCGGCGCTGGAACTCTTTGACCTGCTCCACGGAGCGCCGCCGGCCCTCCGGCCCCTCCTGTGCCGTGTAGGGATGCAGCAGGCCCAGCACCAGCACGCCACCGGACACGGCGCCGCAGATACCGCCGCAGCGCATCCCGCTGCCGAGACCGCTGCCAAGGCCCCAGCACTGCTCCTCCGTCAGACCCGTCAGGTCCCGGAAGGCCCCCAGCACGCTCTGGCCGCAGTTATAGTGCTGCCGGTGATAGCCAAGGGCCAGACGGCACCGCTCTTCCTTCGTCATCACAGCTTCTTCGCCTCCTCCAATAGCTTCCGCATCCGATGGTTCATGCAGGATTTCGTCACCGGCGGGTCGCATTTCTCCGCCAGCTGGGACAGGGACATCTCCGGGTATTGCAGGCGCAGCAGCGCTGTCTGCCGCAGCTTTTCCGGCAGGCGCTCCAGCCGTCCGTTCTCCTGCAGGCGCTGGATGGCATTTTTCTGCTCCAGCGCAGCGTCAATGGTCTTATTCACATTGGCCATGTCGCAGTTCATGGCCCGGTTGGCCCCGTTGCGGATCTCCTTATCCACCTTGGCGGTCATGATATCCATAGCCGCCGCCGGGGCCCCGATGGTGGTCAGCAGATCCTCGATATGCTCGGACTGCTTGAAGTAAATAACGGAGCTGCCACCCCGGCGGACGCTGTGGGGCAGAAAGCCCATCTCCGTCAGCAGGGCCGCCACCTCCCGGCTGGCCTGCGCATGGCCGGTATCCAACTCCAGATGGTAGCGCTTTTCCGGGTCGGTGACGCTGCCCCCCGCCAGAAAGGCCCCCCGCAGGAAGGCCGTCCGGCAGCACTCATCCTCCAGCAGGCCGAAGTTCACATGGAGCACCAGATTCTGCCGGGGATCGTAGCCCAGCTGGTTGATGATGCGGTCCAGCTTGCTCCGGTCGGTGATGCCGAAGATCAGCTTCCCCCGCTCCTCCTCCGGCAGACGGTCGAATTTCAGACCGAAGGCCCGCTGGAACAGCCGGGGCAGCCGGGCGGCAAAGTCGGCGCTCTCGGTAATGAGCCGCACCTCCGTGGGGCTGAAGGTATTGCCGTAGAGCAGCACGCCGTAGGCCTCGGCCCGTGCGCAGCACAGGCGCTGCACCGGCGTCCGGCACAGCTCGTTTTTCACCTTTCCCGCAAATGACTGCATACCTTCCTCATTTCTCCACTCGGTTTCTCGGCGTCCGGCGGAGGGAATCCTCCACCAGACGGATATTTCTCTGGGCGTGGAGCCGCACCAGCTCCCACGCCAAATGGCCCGGATTATGGCGCACCAGCCCGTTTTCCACCGTGGACACGGGGCGAGTGATGATCTCCACCCCCAGCGCCTCGCAGGCATCCCGGTCGCACAGGATGGGCTCCGCCCCCTCACGGGTATAGCCCCGCATCACCGAAGGTGGGATGGGGGCGTCGTTGACCAGACATAAGTCGAAGAGTCCGGGGCAGCTGTGGTTAAACAGCGCCCGGATATGGTCCGAGGCAGTATACCCCTCTGTCTCCCCCTCCTGCGTCATGACATTACAGACGTAAATTTTCAGGGCACGGGACTCCCGGATGGCCTCCACGATACCATCCACCAGCAGGTTGGGGATGATGCTGGTATACAGGCTCCCCGGCGCCAGCACCACCATCTCCGCCTCCCGGATGGCCTCCACCGCCTCCGGCAGGGCCTTGGGACGGCTGGGCAGCAGATTCACCCGGCGGATGCGGCAGTCCTGCTCCTGCTTGCACTGAAAGATGCGGGACTCCCCCACCACCCGTACGCCGTTTTCAAACTCCGCCTCCAGTTGGATATTCTCATTGGTCACCGGCAGCACCCTACCGGTGATGGCCAGCACCTGACTCAGGCTCTCTACCGCCCGGTCAAAGCTGGGCATGATGCCGTTGAGGGCCGCCAGAAAGAGATTGCCGAAGCTCTGGCCCGCCAGCTCTCCCTCCGGAAACCGGTAGTGCATCAGCTGGGCCATCAGGGGCTCGGCATTGGCCAGCGCCTCCAGACAGTTGCGGATATCTCCCGGTGGAAGCATCCCCAGATCCTGCCGCAGCCGCCCGGAGCCGCCGCCGTCGTCGGCCACCGTGACGATGGCCGTGATATTCTTCGTATAACGCTTCAGGCCACGCAGCAGCGTGGAGAGCCCCGTGCCGCCGCCGATGGCGGCAATGCGGGGGCCGTGTTCCGGTGCTACCGACTGTCGGTATGGCTCCATACAGCGTCCCTCCTGTTATCGGGAGATGTCCCGGTGGTTCTCCGTGACCTGATAGCCCTCCTCGGTGATGTACTCCGCCAGCTCGTGGGCCACCGCCACGGAGCGGTGGTGGCCGCCGGTGCAGCCGATGGCGATGACCAGGGCGGACTTGCCCTCCTCGGCGTACAGGGGCAGCAGGAAGGTCAGCATCTTTTCCAGCTGCTCCATGAAATCGTTGGTCTGGCGGAAGGAGAACACGAAGTCCCGCACCGCCTGATCCAGACCCGTCTTATTCTTCAGCTCCGGCACATAGTAGGGGTTGGGCATGAAGCGCACGTCGAACACCAGATCCGCCTCGATGGGGATGCCGTGCTTGAAGCCGAAGGACAGGATGTTGACGGCCAATCCTCCCCGATCCCCCTGCTGGCCGAACAGGTCCAGCAGCTCGCTGCGGAGCTTGGCGATGGAGAGGGCGGAGGTGTCCAGCACGAAATCCGCATGATCCCGCACCGGCTGCATCCACTCCCGCTCCCGGCGGATGGCCTGCTCCACACTCTCCCCCTTCTTTTGCAGGGGGTGCATCCGGCGAGTCTCCTTATAGCGGTTGACGATGGTCTGGTTATCCGCCTCCAGAAACAGCATCCGGCAGTTGACGCCGCTGGCCTTCAGGCGCTCCAGCGTCTCGATAAGGATGTCCGTGGGTTCCCCGGAGCGGACGTCGTACACCAGCGCCACCCGGTCGTACCGTCCGCTGGACCCAGCGCAGAAGTCGGCAAACTTCACCATCATCTCCGCCGGCAGATTATCCACCGTGTAGTAGCCGATATCCTCCAGATAGGAGGCCGCCCGGCTCTTGCCGCCGCCGGACAGCCCCGTGATGATCAGAATTTCCATGCTCGTTCCTTTCTCAGCGGACGATCCGCACCTCCGGCTCCAGATGCACGCCGTGGGCGGCGTACACCGCCTGCTGCACCTGCCGGATCAGTTCCTCCACGTCGGCGCTGGTAGCGCCGCCCACGTTGATGACAAAGCCTGCGTGCTTGGTGGAAACCTGCGCTCCGCCTACCGTCAGGCCCTTCAGGCCCGTCTGTTCGATGAGTGTCCCGGCGAAGTAGCCCTCCGGCCGCTTGAAGGTGCTGCCGGCGCTGGGATACTCCAGCGGCTGAGACTGGCGGCGGCGGGCCATGAGATCGTCCATCCGCCGCCGGATGGCAGCGGGGTCATCGGGGGTCAGGCGCAGTCTTGCGCCCAGCACCACCGCCTCCGTATCCAGAAAGGCGCTGCGTCGATAGCCGAAGGCCGCCTCCTCCGCCGTGAAGCGCCGCACGCCCTCCGGCAGCAGCGCCGTCACCTCCGTCACCACCTGACGCATCTCGCCGCCGTAGGCTCCGGCATTCATACATATGGCCCCACCTAAGGTGCCGGGGATGCCGTGGGCGAACTCCAGACCCGACAGGCCGTGCTGCTGGGCATACACCGCCAGATGGTTCAACAGGATGCCGGCGTCCGCCTCCAGCGTCACCTCGTCCAGCTGCCGCACCGCCGTCATATGCTCCGCCGTCTTGATGACCAGCGTGTCCAGCCCCCGGTCGTCCACCAGCAGATTGGTGCCACGGCCCAGCAGGAACGGCTTCACGCCGCAGCTCTCTGCCAGTCCCATGAGGATCACCAGCTGCTCCCGGTTGGCGGGAAAGGCCAGCCGCCGGGCGGGGCCGCCGATGCGGAAGGAAGTGTGCTTGCTGAGGGGGACCTCCCGCTCCATGGTCATATCCGGCAGGTACTCCCGCACTTTTTCGTCCAGCTGCTCATACCAGCACATAGGCCAGCCTCCTATTTCCGTAATTTTCGTTTTCCCAGCAGAGCGGCACCGATGATCCCGGCGTTGTTGCCCAACTGGGCCTTGACGATCCGGGTGCGTTTATCCCGGTTGCAGGGGATGCTCTCCTGCTCCACCAGCCGTTGCAGGGGCAGCAGCAGCTGCTCGTCGCTCTCGTTGCTGACGCCGCCGCCGATGGCCAGCGTATCCGGCTGGAAGATGTTCACCACGTTGGTGACTCCCGCCGCCAGATAGCCGATGTACTCGTCGCAGACGCTTTGGCCCACGGGGTCGCCCTCCCGTGCGGCGATAAAGGCCGACTGGCCCGATACCTTGCCGTTGTTCTCGGCCACCACTCGGCACAGGATGCTGCCGGGGTGCTCCTCCATGGCCCGTGCCGTCAGGCGCTTCAGGGCGCTGGCGGAGGCGTAGCGCTCCCAGCAGCCTCTGCGTCCGCAGGGACAGGGCTCCCCGTGGTAGACGATGCTCATGTGGCCCACCTCGCCGGCCATGCCGTTAGCGCCGTGATAGATCTGTCCGTTGTGGAGGATGCCCGCTCCCACGCCGGTCCCCAGCGTGATGGTGACAAAGCGCTTGCTGCCCTTGCCGGCTCCGGCGTAGTATTCCGCCAGCGCCGCACAGTTGGCGTCGTTCTCCACATACAGGGGGTAGGGCAGATACCGGTGGAAGAGCTTGCGGAGGGGGACGTTCCGCAGGGGCAGATTGCAGGTGTACAGCACCGCACCGGAGTGGATCTCCACCGCTCCCGGCACGCCCACGCCCACGGAGCGTATCTGCTCCGGCGTCAGGCCGCCCCGTTCCGTCAGGCTCTGAGTCAGCGCCACCAGTGCCTCCACCAGTGCTTTCTGGTCGGAGACCTCGGCAATTTTGCGCTTTTCCATGGCGAGGATGCTGCCCTCGTCGTTCACCAGCCCCGCCTTCAGGTTGGTGCCGCCGATGTCAATGCCGATGTAGTTCATTTCTGCTCCTCACTCTGCCGGGTCAGGGCGTCGATCTGGCGGTCTACCCGATCCACGAAGTCCCGGGCCGGGTTATAGCCGAATTTCATCTGCCGGTTCTTCATGGTGGCGATCTCCACGATGCCGGCCAGATTTCGGCCCGGTCGGACGGGGATGATCATATACGGCAGCTTGACGCCCAGAATGGAATACATCTCCTCCCCCAGGCCCAGACGGTCATAGAACTTGCCGTCCACCCACTTCTCCAGCTGCACCACAAGATCCAGCTCCGTATCAAACTGCACGGAGCCCATGCCGAACAGCTGCTGCACGTCGATGACGCCGATGCCACGGATCTCGATGTAGTGGCGGATCAGCTCCGGGGCCGTGCCGTAGAGGGAGTCGGACACCCGCCGGATCTCCACGGCGTCGTCCGCCACCAGACGGTGGCCTCGCTTCAGCAGCTCGATGGCCGTTTCGCTCTTGCCGATGCCGGACTCGCCCAACAGCAGCACGCCCTGCCCGTTGATGTTCATCAACACGCCGTGGCGGGTGATCTGAGGGGCCAGCGCCCGGTTCAGGTAGTCGATGATCTGGCTGGTCAGCTCCACGGTGTTCAGCTCGGAACGCAGCAGCGTGCGGCCGTGCTTCCGGGCAATCTCCAGCAGCTCGGGGAAGATCTCCATGTTCCGGGCGATGATGAGGGCCGGTATCTCGCAGCGCAGCAGGTTGTCGAACACCCGGCGGCGGTCCTCCAGCTTCATGGCCTTGAGGAAGGTCATCTCGGACTTGCCGAACACCTGCAGGCGCTTGGGCTCGAAGTAGTCGTAAAAGCCCACCAGCTGCAGGGCCGGGCGATTCATATCGGAAATGCTCACCGTGCGCTGGTCATAGTCGCTGCCCCGGCACACGATCTCCATATCAAAATCCTCCACCAGCTTGCTGAGCTTGGCGGGGGTGCGCTTCACCTTATCTGCCATATGGAAGCCCCCTGTTCCTCGGTTTATATTTATAGTATTATATCGTACGGGGGGCGTTTTTACAATACCAAAAACGCAGCCTGCCGCCCCGGACATCTCCCCTGCGGCACCCGCTTTCCCGCTCCCCGAGCCGGTTTCCGGCGGCGGAGGGTCTGCCGCTTCGATTCCCGGCCGAATTTTTTTTTTTTTTGTCAAATAGTGCTTGCATTTTCCGGTTTTATCTGTTACTATATTAAATGCTTGTGAATCAAGCGGAAGTTAGTCACAGCAAGGAGGTGCAACGGATGGCTAAGTGCGAATTTTGCGACAAGGGCGTGACCTTCGGCATCAAGGTCTCTCACTCCCACCGGCGTTCCAATCGTCCCTGGAAGCCCAATGTCAAGCGTGTTAAGGCGGTTATCAATGGCACGCCTCGCCATGTGTATGTTTGTACCCGGTGCCTGCGTTCCGGCAAGGTTACCCGTGCGATCTGATGATTAAAAGCTCTGTGAAGCCTCACAGAGCTTTTTTCATTTAAAAAAGCGTCTAATTTCGGAAGCTTACCCTTTATTTGGGCGTAGTAGTTGCGGCAGTACCCGCAGCCGCAGAGGGAGTGTGCTTCATCATACCGTTGTGTCTGCTCGGTATCGACAGAAAAAGCATCGTCCGCCCTTTGGATCGTTATCATAGCCAATATCTCCTGATATCCGTATGATACTTTACCATGGTCTGAAAGTAAATAGGAAAGCACAGGGCGCTCCCTTACGGAAAGCGCCCTGTGCTTTTATCTTACGGTGTATGATCTCTTTTGCTATAAGGAGACTTACTTGCCCTGATTCATCTGGGCAGCCACCTCGGCGGCGAAGTTCTCTTCCTTCTTCTCGATGCCCTCGCCGGTCTGATAGCGGACGGCAGTCAGGAACTTCACGCTGCCGCCCAGCTTCTTGCCGGCGTCGGCGATATACTGCTCCACGGTGCCGGAGAACAGGTCGCCACGGACGAACTCCATCTGCAGCAGGCAGTTCTCCTCGTAGAACTTGTTCATCTTGCCCATGACGATCTTCTCCTTC
>OLGF01001903.1_pt1 | contig 20856 bp, 17 predicted proteins | sample 1604971 | NCBI WGS metagenome assembly OLGF01 (sample SAMEA3888902, study PRJEB22519) | human gut metagenome | biome: human gut; feature: human-associated habitat; material: faeces | place: Denmark | collected 2011 | reverse complement strand
TATAAAATGCAATATATTGTAATATCAACCCTTAACTGCACCAAGCATGATACCTTTCTCGAAATATCTCTGCATGAACGGATATACACAAAGGATAGGAATAACTGATACCATTGAAATAGTATACTTAATAACCTTTGTATTCATAGCCTGTTCAATCGCAGACTTAGCAGTTGAAGAATCTGCACCGTTCATCAATGCACCAAGGTTTGATGACTGGTTCAGGTAAATGTAAAGTCTGTGCTGTAAAGTATATAATTTCGGAGCTGATGTCATTAAGATCAGGGAATCCGTAAAGGAGTTCCAGTGACCAACTGCACCGAAAATCGCAATCGTCGCAAGGATCGGTTTACTGAGCGGCCAGATGATCTTGCGGAATTCCGCTTTCAGACCTTTGAACCAGCTTTTCTTCTGAGCTTCTTTCTTACTCATGACATTCACACTCCTTTTCAGAACGACTTATTTCGTTTCTTTGTGCATTGTGTGTGATTTGCAGAACTTACAGTACTTCTTAGTTTCCATGCGTTCCGGATGAGCTTTCTTATCCTTCGTCATGGTGTAATTACGCTGTTTACATTCTGTACATTCTAATGTTACTCTTGTGCGCACAACTTCCACCTCCATTTTGTTTGTTGTTTAATTAAAATAAGGCATAAAAAAAAGACCTTCTTCCAACGCTAAAGTCTAGCGTGTTTATCATATCATCCATATGTTGGTCCGTCAATAGATTTTTCGTTTTTTTTACAATACAATCTTGTTTCTTTACATATTAAAACGAAATAATACCGCATCAACATCTCGGCTGATACGGTACTTATTTTCAAAAAGAGAGGATTAAAAATATATATGAAAAACTATGTCTTTATTATATCAGGATCCTCTCTTCATTCAATATTCTGTTTCTAAACATTTCTAAAGAAAGTATAAACAAATATGAAGGAATTATTATTTAGTGTATTTTACCTGATATCCACTTGTACCTTTGGATCCTTTTTTGATCTTAATATAGTAAGTTCCTTTTTTTGCCTTTCCATAGATACGGAAACCTTTTGATATTGTTTTATTTTTTAATCTTGCTGCTCCTGTGACTGTTACAGAAATCTTGCTTTTATTTCCAAGTCCTGTGATATCGATATATGTCATTCCAGTCTTCTTAACTTTGATCTTATACCAGTGTGTTTTACTTGTACTTTCATTAGACAAGAATACCTGCTTCTTGGATTTCTTACGCTTGATCTCTTTTGCTTTTTTCTTAGATGTTCCATAACTGTCAGATGCTTTTTGATTTGCATTGATGAAATAAAGGATCTCTCCAGATGCCGCATTTGCAACGACACGATAAGTCCCTGCAGCAAGTCCTGTTGTTACTACATAGTTATTTTTTGCTACACCCGCTAATCCGGTTGCTACAGTTTTCCATGTCTTTCCACTTAATTTCTGGACAGAATAGATAACACTAGAAACATTTCCCGCTGCATTTTCTTTATAAACTGCGATCGCTGCAACTCCTCTTTTGGATACTTTAAACTGCTGATATGTAGCTGCTCCAGTACTTGCACTAGCGATTACATTATTCCCGCCAAAAGTTCTGTTATTCTGGCTTGATATCACTGCTGCTCCAAATGCTGCAACCACTGGTGTATTTGCATTCTCACATGCTGTTTCAAGGTATAATGCATATGTTCCTGCTTTGACTGCACCAGCCCAGATCATTTTTCCATTATTCGTCTGTGAAAGTGTCATAGCCGGATTCCCATTATAACACAGTTTTAAACGTCCACCATCTACTCCTGCGACCTTTGTTGCATATGGGATAACAACCGTTCCATCAATTCCTACACGAATTGTTCCAACTTTCACATATTCATTTGCATCACTATATCCTTGATACAACATCATTTCCTGATTTGCCTGCCATTTATTTGACAGCGTATCAAAATCAGACAGCGTGTAAACATTCGTTGCATTTAACTGCACTGCCGCTGCAGATGCTTTTGCCTGTTTTGCTCTTACTCTTTGTGATGCTGTGATCGCAGGAAGTTTGCTGTGAATACTTTCTGTTTTTGTTTTTGCTCCTACCATTACAGTCCCTGTCATCATTGCAAATGACAACGCTATACATAACGTTCTCTTTAAAAAGTTTTTAACCATATTACATCTCCCTCGTATAATATCTTTTAGATACATAAATACATGTATCTAGTTACCAAATAAATATTGTTCAATAGGCTTAGCAAAGCCCATGATATAATTGTCCTAGTGTCAATCAAGTAATAGTTCTTTTCCCCCTGTTGAACAGGTAAAAAGAATGAGGATCTGTCCGGTATTCCGGTGCAGCGCATCGACCATTACATGACGGAAGAGGAGCTGACGGCAGAATTCGGCGAAAAAGGATGGAAACAGCTTCCAGATGCCATATCCAGATGTTACCGCTTTGTACCGGCAAAAGTCGAAGTAGAGGAACATCATATCGGCGTTTATGCCAGTAAAACCGATGAACACATGGTCAAAGCACCACATCCGAAGAACCTGCTCCGTGGCAGCCTTGTCTCACCATCCCTTGCAGCGGCCGTTATCAACGGCAAGTATGTCAATGCCGTGCCGCTTTGCCGTCTGGAAAAGGAGTTTGAGCGCTATGGACTTGCGATCACCCGCCAGAACATGGCCAACTGGATGATCCGTCTGGGAGAAAGTTATCTCGCAGTCATGTATGACTATCTTCACAGGTTATTGTACCAGTATCATGTGATCCAGGCAGATGAAACGCCCGTCCTCGTCAATAAAGACGGTCGGCCTGCCGGCAGCAAGAGCTGGATGTGGGTATACCGTTCCGGTTTTATGTATCCCGAAAAACAGATCATCCTGTACGAATACCAGAAGACACGCAATGCTTCTGTTTTTTGTCAAGCACTTTTCCCTAAAAAAAGCGTCAGAATTCCCTGTTTTTAGCAAAGGATTTTCCTTGCTTTAGGCAGGACGTTTTATGCATCCTGGCGCATGAGAGCATGCTCCATCCGGTAGCTTTTTCCCTCAAAGATTAGTAAATGGCCATGATGAACAAGTCTATCGATCATAGCAGCAGCCATCTGATCGTCTGTAAATATCCCTCCCCATTTGGAAAATTCCAGATTGGTTGTCAGTATCAGGCTTTTACTTTCATAACTGTCTGATATCACCCGAAATAGCAGTTGAGAACCATCTTTGTCTACTGGTACATATCCCCACTCATCAAGGATCAACAGGTCCAGGCTCCGTAAATCCCGGAGAAGCCTCTCCAGAGTCCCATTTTTGCGGGATTCCGCCAGTTTCAGAACCAGTTCCGTTACAGTGTAAAACTTTGTTTTATATCCAAGATTGCAGGCTTTCACACCAGCTGCGATTGCCATATGTGTTTTCCCTACTCCAACAGGACCGTATAGTACAAGATTCTTCTGCTCGGGCACAAATTCCAGTGATTCCAGCTCCTCCCTGCTAAAAGCAGGAGGAAGTTTGACATGCTGGTAACTGTATCCTTCAAATGTTTTGTATGTTGGAAACCCGGCCCGTTTGATCAGACGTTTCCGGCGGTTTTCATCACGCAGGGTAAGCTCTTCATTCATGAGTTCCAGGACAAACTCCAGCTGTTTCTGGGTTCCCTTCTCCTGACAGACCTCGGAGATCTTTGAGGATAGAAACAGCTGTCTGCTGGCATTCAGGATCTGTGTGCAGAGGTCTTCTTTCATTTTGGGTGTCATCATAATGCTTTGCTGCCTCCTTTCAGGAATGCTTCGTCATAGATATCCAATGATGGACCGGTCTCTGGAGGAGTAGTGATCCCATATCCGGTGATCCGGGCAGCCAGTACCGATGCATCACAAATATTGATGTTCCCTCTGGCACATGCCATTTCCATTGCGGAAGCAGCAGCCTGAAAGCCGTACTGGTTTGTAAGTTCGTTCATGATCCGCAGGCAGTCCTTAAGTTTTTCTTTCGACTGCGCATCCATGTATGTACGCAGGGCATCCGGGGTTTCCTGTCTGAGCCCGCTGTTTCCCCATGCTCCGGAGTTTTTCATAAGGACAGCAAGAGTAGTCGTATAATCACTGACATCGCTCCTGTTGTCGCCAAATACACGCTTATGGGTGGTAATGACCTGCCCTCCGTCTGTAAGGATATCAACCGAATGGGCGCGGATTCCAACCAGTACCTTCTGATTGGCATTTTCAGGCCTTGTTGAATAAAAATGTTTTCCATCCATGCAGACTTTTCCATAACCATCTGCCTTCAGCCATTCATATCTGCATACATTAAAAGGTTTGGGCGGCAGCATCAGCAACGCTTTGCGGTCTTCTTCAAAGAGTTCGCAGATTGGAACCTGTTTTTTATAGTGAAGCTCAGAAGCTTTCCGCTTATGCTTTAAAAGCAGCTTATGGTTATACTGGATAACATCTGAAAAATGTGGAACAGGCACAAAGAGGTTTGCCCTGTTATAATCCACCTTGCGTTCCACATTTCCCTTTTCCCATCCGGAGTAAGGGTTACAGAACCGGACACGGAAATGGTAATGGGCACGAAAACGGGAAAAAAGTTCTGTTTCGTGGATCACATCACCGATCCTGCGTCCAACACCAGTAGCATTATCAAAGATCAGCAGTGGAGGTACGCCACCAATGAATTCAAAGATATCAAGCAGCCCCTGGCAGACACATTCAGCCGTTTCACCGCCGAATACCTGACTGTATCCATCATTGCTGTAAGGGAACGATACAGTAAGATATTTCTTTCTGACCAGTTTTCCGTTTTCATAGAAATCAGCTTCTCCAAAATCAACCTGGGCCGGGATCCCATACCAGTTCAAGGTTCGCTTTTTCTGTCTGGACGGAACGGCATTTTTTCAGATAACGCTGGACAACGCTGTAGCTGCCTGTATATCCCTGTTCTTCAACCAGACGTTCATATATCCGCTGTGCAGTGTGATGCTGTTTACGCCAGTGCTTTTTATCCTCATCAAGCCACTCGTGGATAACAGGTTTAAACGGATCCAGCTTGGATGGCTGTGTCTGGACAACCGGAGGTACTGGTGAGAAGTCCTCCTGGGAAAGATATTTGCGGATTGTTTTAGGATCGGCACCAGTTTTCTTTGAAATTTCACTGATCCGGTATCCACAATTGCTTAAATCTTTGATATGATTGATCTGGGACATAGTGTACATCTTCCTTTCCTCCTTTGAATAGATTGGTCTCTACCCAAAGGATATCTGTATTGTGAAGGGGATACAATATGTCCCGCCTTTTTTGAGGAAAATCCCTTGCTGATTTCAGGAAATTCTGACGCTTTTTTCTGGTAATTTTAGTGTATCATAAACACCCAGTGCTGGTAACAGCCCCTTATAGGGGCAGAAAAAACCACCGGCCCAGCCGGTGGTTATGGTTTATTTAGAAAGATGCCATGTGATCAGTGGGAGGAGGTGTCCGCTGCGTCTAACAGCCATTTCCAGGCAGGGACAACATCAATGACAATGTCATTGCATTCGAGAACTGCTTCTTCACTGTTAGTGATAAGAAGGCATGTAATATCAGGAATAAAGTTCTTGAGTTTAGTGAAAGCTTTGGTTTCTCTTTCTTTCGTATCAATGTTGTCAAGAATCTGCATACTGACCTGAATAGCAAGCTGCTCGGAGGGAACATAGAAATCAATTTCAACATTATTTTCGAAGAAATAAACGTTTTCTATTCCGTAGCGACGAACCAGTTCAATAGCTACGAGATTTTCTAATTGTGCGGACTGACAGTCTAACAGCATAAGACCAAGAAGACCGGTATCCATGAAGTAATATTTGGGTGAGGTTTCTTTTTCAATAAGTTTTGCCGCATAATTCCGGAGTGTAAAAAGCAGATAGGAGTCAGTCATATAACCAACATAATTTATAACGGTTTGTTTTCCCAGGGATGCTCCTGCGTTTTTTAATATATTGGTAAGTCGGCTGAAAGATAAAGGTTTGGTAACGGATTCTGCTATTTTTTTCAAAATCAGTCTCACTGCGAAATCATTTGTAATCTTATTTCTTGTGATAATATCCCCCAGATACACCGTTTGATAAATGCTATTTAGAAAACTTCGTTTATTCCTGATATCGACCAGCTCAGGGAAAGCTCCATAAGTTATATATTCATGATACAAACTGAGAACTTCTGCCCGGTCTTTTGTGCTGATCACGTTAAGATAATTTTTATCTTTGTGATTAGCAACAAGATATTCCGAAAAGGAATAGGGGTAAACATTAAGAATCACAAAACGCCCACCCAGAGTAGAAGCAATTTCATTACTAAGCATTTTGCTGTTACTGCCCGTGATATCTATCCGGTATTTCATATCTGCCATTCTGCGGACAAACTTTTCCCATCCGTCAATATTTTGAATTTCATCAAAAAACAAGTAAGGCCGATTGGCTGTGCCGGAAAGTTCTATTCCGATTTCCAAAATTATATTCAGATCGTCGGAGGTTATTTCCAGGAGACGCTCGTCCTCGAAATTGACATATACGATTTGGGAGACGGGAACCCCCTTTTCTATCAGAGATTGGATTTTCTGATACATCATATAAGATTTACCGGTTCTTCTGATTCCCACAAAACAGTAATTTACATTCTCCTCTAGAAAATACTTCCGGGGAATCAAGGGATTATTGAGGTAGCTTTCTTTTTGGTCGATCATTATTTGCTTCAGTGTGTCTCGATTCATATGAAAATCTCCTTTATATGAAACAATTATATACAAATATTGTCTTGCATGCAAGACAAGAAATGCAACAAATTGACTTGCATATAAATAATAGAAAGTATATGCTGTTTTGAGAAAAAAATACGGAATATAAAAATCAACCACCGGTAGAATGACATTATTCTCCGAATCTGGTATACTTTCAGTAAAAACAGGAGGACAGCGGGAGATTGCGCAGATGGAAGAACAGGAGAAACAGCGCCTGTTCGAAATTGCCGGGAAATATGAAGACTGCGTCTATATCGAAGTATCCAGCGTTCAGAGTGGAAGCACACTGGTATACCACCTGGGAGATGCTGTGGGAATTGTGAAACCGGGAGTTCACATTGGAATGTTTCAGGACAGTGTACTATACATGAAATATGCCACCGAAGAAGATCCCAGCGCATTGGATTTCCGGTATTTTCCGAAGGGATTCGGTGATGTCATGGAGACCTACAACTGGTCCGATAATATTAAGCAGGCCGTGATCAAAAATCAAAGGGGACACAGCCTGATCTTCAATCATGAAGAGATCGCTCCAGGGGAGACGAAGGTATTTACCCCAGTCACCCATAGGCAGGGACTGTTCAGTCCAGATTGCTATAATGGGAAATCTTTGTTTACAATGGGGGAGGAAGACTGCTCGGGCACAAGTGAAAATAAATAAAAGTTTATAAAATGTGGGAATATATGGAAAAATGGCTCATGAAATGTGGAAGAACATGGAATGAGCTGTTTTTTATAATAATATGTATGCATCTGCGTCTTGTCGAAGCTCAAAAAGAATGATATAATTTTCTGAAATGTTGATAAGTAAAACATTTTATCGTTCTAAAATGTTGATAATAAACATTAATTGTAATAAATTCTATCAATTTGAGGTGTATTATGCTAAAAAGAAAAGCAACAACGTTTATTAAAAACTGGCTGGATACAAAGGACAAAAAATGCCTGGTTGTCCAGGGAGCCAGACAAACGGGGAAAACATATATCATCGAGCGGTTTGCGGAAGAGAACTTTGAGGAACTGCTTGAAATTAATTTTAAGCAGATGCCATCTGCAATGGATATTTTTGCTGGAGATCTGACAGTAGACAATATGATTATGGCTATGCGTTTTCGTTTTCCGGAAAAGAAAATTGTTCCCGGGAAAACTTTGATTTTCCTGGATGAAATTCAGGAATGTCAGGAAGCGATCACATCGCTCAAGTTCTGGGCAACAGACAACAGATATGATGTCATTACCTCGGGATCACTTCTGGGAATCGACTATAAACGAGCATCTTCCTATCCTGTAGGGTATGTTGATTATCTGAGAATGTACGGGATGGATTTCGAAGAATTTCTTTGGGGAATTGGGATTTCCGAAGAAATGATAGGGAATCTTTGCGGGTATCTGCATTTAAAGACAGTAATACCGGAGGCAATTCATTCACAGATGATGAATTACTACAGACAGTATGTTGCAACAGGCGGTATGCCGGAAGTGGTACAGAAGTATATAGATACGAAGGATTTCAGAGAAGTTGACAGGGTCCAAAGAAGTCTCTTACAGGGATATCAATATGACATAGCATATTATGCAACCGCTGAAGAAAAGGTGAAGGCAGAGAAGTGCTATCTTTCACTGGCAAAGCAGCTATTAGATAAGGAAAATCATAAATTTCAATATAAAGAAATCGAGCATGGTGGAAGGGCACAAAAATATTATTCAAGTGTGGAATGGCTGCTTCGGGCAGATATGGTGCAATTATGTAAACTGGTTACAGATGTCAGATTTGATCTGGATGATTATGCAAGAGACGACTTTTTCCGGGCGTATACAACAGATTTATCACTGTTGATGGCGATGAAGGACTTTTCTTTAAAGCAACATATTGTGGAAAACACATTAGCAGGAAATTCAAAAGGTGGTATCTATGAATGTGCAATAGCGGATGCTCTTTATAAGAAGGGATATCAGATCTATTTCTATAAAAATGAGACAACGAAAAGAGAAATCGATGTTATCATCCAAAAAGACGGGAGCGTGGTTCCCATTGAAGTCAAGAGCGGAAATACCCGGGCAAATTCATTAAAATGGTTGATGAAAAATAACAAAGATATATCTTATGGATACAAATTTGTGGATGGCAACATAGGTGTGAGCGAAGAGGGGATTGTGACATTGCCATTGTATATGATTGCATTTATTTAGGCAACACAATAGAGTACTGAAAATAGGACATAAAATATAGATAATAGTACTTAATAAGATACTTGAGAGGGGAACAAACGGATGGATCATTTTGAACAGATCAATGAAACTTCCTATTTATCCGTACAGAATGCACCTGTATATCGAAAAATTATGAGGTGCTTTTATCGGGAATATGAAAAGATGCATTTTCAGCTATATAAAGAGGATATCTTTCAATTTTTAAAAGAAGATGACGCGTTTGAACTGTATTCCATGGAACAATTGGTTCAGGATCTGGAAGCACTTGTAAAGTGGAAAAATCTTACACCGATACAGGATCCCGGAAAAGTGTACACGATAGCGGACTATAAAAATAAGCAATATCGCTATACCATGTCGGAATATGCCGTGGAGATCGAGCGTCTGACGGTACGCCTGGAAAATTTATTTCTGGAATCGGGAAATCTGTCGACAAACTTTTTCGTTCGTCTGGAGAGAAGTCTGGATGAGACGGAGGAGATGGAAAACGCGGAACTTCGCACGGTGAACGAATGGTGGCAGACATTACAGGAAGATTTCAAGAGACTCAACCAGAACTATCAGGACTATCTGCGGGATTTCTATTCCGGGAAAACAGAAAAGTTGATGAAATCCGTGGAATTCATGGTTCATAAGGACAAATTTATTAAATATCTGAATGAATTTGTGCAGGAATTACAGCGGCATTCCAAGCGGATGGAACAGCTGCTGGAAAAGAATACAGAGTGCATGGAGAATACGGTTCTGGAGCGGGTTGTGGCAAGTGAACTGGATATTCCCCATGCACTGTTGGAAATACATGGAAATGCCGAGCCTAGCATCCGGGAAAATGTATACGGAAAATGGTATTCCCTGAAAAACTGGTTCGTGGACGGACGGGGACAGGAATGCGAAGCTAAAAAAGTATTGAAGATCACCAGTGATATTATACGCAACATTATTCAAAATGCAGCCCTGATCGTACAGGTTCAGAACTGGGGCATCAGCCGAAAGGATGATTATAAAAAATTTCTGGAATTGTTCTTGAAATGTGAGGATCTGGAGGAAGCCCATAAATTGTCGGCGCATGTCTTCGGAGTGCAGCAGATCGAGCATTATAAGACTAATATTCCGAGAGACGAGGATGGCATTAATAACAGTGTTTATCAGGAAGAGCCGGCAATGTTTTTGCTGAAGCCTCACACGAGAGGGTATCGTGAGAGAAAAGACAGAACAGGTTTTGCCGATAAATCGTTGGAAAAAATGGCACAGCGGGAAAGCTACCTGCGACAGGCGCAGAAGCAGAAGGAAGTGGTACTCCGGTATATCAGGGAGCAGAAGATCCGGTTTGCAGAGATTGACGAAGTGGTTTCCGAAGACACACGAGCCATTTTCCTGCAGTGGATCGCTCAGGCCAATATGAGCTCAGAAAAGACGGGGCGGACGGAATACGGACAGGAGTATCAGCTGAAGAGAAAAGACGGCAGCTGTGTCCTGAAATGCGAAGATGGCGACTTGAAAATGCCGGATTATACATTGGAGTTTAAATAAAAATGAATGAAATCAGAACCTTAATGGAAAAATTCTGGATCTGCCGGGACAGTGACAAGGAGACTTTTTATAAAGTAAAACGGGATATTCCGAACTTTCAACGTTTTATCAGAGAACAACTGGGATGGAAGCTGATACATACAGAGAAGCTGTTAAAACTGGAGAAGAGGCCGGCGCATGCAGAAGCATTTATGGGAATCAGTGAGTTTACGGACATTCGGGACTACTGCATACTATGTGTGGTGCTGATGTATCTGGAGGATGCCGAGGAGGGCAGGCAGTTTTTGCTGTCGGAACTGATCGACTATGTGGAGACACAACTGAAAAATTACATGCCGGTGGACTGGACCTCCTTTACACAGAGAAAATCACTGGTCCGGGTATTGCAGTATATGGAACGGCTGCAGATGCTCAGGGTGTATGAAGGAAAAAGTGAATCCTTCAGCCAGGAAGCCGGGCAGGAAGTACTGTATGAAAATACAGGCTATTCGAAATATTTTACCAGCAGCTTTACTACCGACATTTCCGGATATGAATCCTGGAAGGATTTTGAAAAGACAGATTTTGAGGAATTTGAGGAAAACAGAGGATCACGGCGTATTAACCGGGTATACCGGCAGCTGGCAGTCTGCCCGGCACTTTACTGGGACAGTACAGAGGACGCTGATGCATTATACTTGAAAAATCAGAGACAATGGGTCGGCAGATATCTGCGGGAAAACATGGGAGGAAATCTGGAAATCTACCGGAATGCAGCATTTTTTGCTTTGGAAGCAGACGATTGCTACGGAACCGTACATCCCCGGGAGGCCCAGATTTCGGAAAGCGTATTACTGATCTGTGCAGAGATACAGAGGCGGTTGGAAGAAGGAAACATAGAATTACAGGAAGACGAATGTATTGCCATGCCCGAATCGACATTCAGGGATATCATCGTGGGCAGCAGACGTAAATGGAAGGATGCATGGAGCAAGGAATACGGCGAAATGGATGAAGACAGGCTTGTGGAAACCATTTTGAAGTATATGGAAGACTGGATGATGGCTGACCGCAGGGAGAATCAGATTGTGATATTGCCGGCAGTAGGGAGACTGGCAGGGCAGTACCCGGCGGACTACAAAGGAGGCGGAGAAGAATGAGTGAACGTTGGAAAATGAACCGGATCGGTTTTGTAAATTTCTGGTTATATGATGAAGAGGACTTTGAATTCGAGGATGGAAAACTCCTTCTCCGAGGACAGAATGGATCCGGAAAATCTATTACGACACAGAGTTTTATCCCGTTTGTACTGGATGGAGACCGTACACCGAGCCGCCTGGATCCTTTTGGCTCCAGTGACCGCCGGATGGAATATTATTTTCTGGGAGAAGAGGGCAAGGAGGAGTCTACCGGCTATCTGTTTCTGGAATTTTGGAAAGAGGATTCCGGAGAATATCGTACCATAGGAATCGGTCAGAAGGCAAAACGTGGGAAACCGATGGATTTCTGGGGCTTCGTGATTCTGGACGGACGCAGAGTAGGATATGATCTGTGGCTGTATAAGGAAGTGGGATCGAATAAAATTCCCCGGGATAAGCGGGAGATGAAGGCGGAACTGGGGGAGGACAATTTTTTCACAGACAGTCCGTCGGAATACAAAAAGCATGTCAACCAATATATTTTCGGTTTCCGAAAAGAAGAACAGTATGAGCAGTTCATCAAACTGCTGGTGAAGGTGCGCGCTCCCAAGCTTTCCAAAGAGTTTAAACCGACCAAAGTGTATGATATTTTGAATGATTCCTTGCAGACTTTGACGGACGAAGAGCTGCGGCCCATGGTAGATGCCATGGAAAAAATGGACGAGATCCAGGACAGCCTGGAGATGCTCAACCGCGCCTTCGATGATGTGAAGATCATCCGCAACGAATATACCCGATATAACCAATATATGCTTGCGAAGAAAGCGCAGGGTTATCTGGGCAAGAAGCAGGAAGTGGAGAAAGAACAGGCAATATTGGCAGATCAGGAACAGCGGCAGAGCGAGGCATTGGAAGAGCAGAACCGGGCAGTGCAGGATACGGAGAGACTTACAGCAGAGAAAAAGTTGAAAGAAACGGAACGCAACGCTCTTCTGGATCCGGAACTCGAAGATGCGGATCGGAAACTGGAAAAATTAAAGGCAGAGCATCAGGAGGCTGTGGATGGAGAGCAACGCTGGGAGAAAAAGATCGAAGATGGCAGGGAGCGGATCCGGGAAGAAGAGATTGTTCTGAAAAAGCTGGAGGAACAGCTGGAACTGCGTCGTGATACTTTAAAGGAAAAGCGGGAAAATCTGGAAGAACAACAGGAAATTCTGCAATGGGAACATCATGAGAAGGCAAAAGAGAAAATCGGACTGGAGGAATATGAAGAAAGAGACGAGATTGCGGAGCATCTGCAAATATGGAAAAATCAGCTGACGACAGGAAGAACAGCACTCAGTCAATATGAATTGATATCCGGACAATACGAGGAAGCCGCCAGCCGACTGGAGGAGACGAAGAAGAAAAAAGCAGCGGAAGAGCAACGGCTGGAGATGGCAGAAGAACAGGTGGCCGACAGAATCGATGCATGGATCACGGAAGTCTTTCACAGAGCGGAAACATCTGAGGAATGGCATCCGGAACGTGAGGTTCTCCTGCAGGCGGAGCAGAAAGCAAGACGATACGATACCGTAGCGGATGGCGTGGAGATACAGGGGGATTTCCGCGCAGATTATGAAAGACAGCGTCAACAGCTTACAGACGCAAAGAATGAGAAACAGTATCAGAGGGAAATTCAGGAAGGAATCCTAAAAGATGTCCGGGAACAGCTTAAAAAGGTGCAGGAACAGCAGGAACTGGAGCCAGAACGGGATGAGACAGTCGAAAAATCCAGAGTATCCCTGGCACAGGCAGGAATCACAGCCATTCCGTTCTACAGAACGGTAGAGTTTGCCAAAGATCTGGAGGAGAGTGCCTGTGCGAGACTGGAAGCACAAATGCAAATGACCGGAATGTTGGATGCCCTGGTGGTGACACCGGAAGATTTTGTGAAAATAAAAGCAGACCATCCGGAGTTCCTGGATGCTGTCCTGCAGACGGACGGGCCGGGGAACAGCCATTTTTCCGGATTGACAGTAAGTGACGATCTACCGCAGGAATTAAGAACTCCGGTATTGGAAATCCTCAGCAATATTTATGAAGAGGAAGGAAAGACACAGGGAATCTGTTTCGGTGCAGATGGCAGCTTCCGGCAGGGAATCTTAGCCGGTAAAGCGGACAAGCAGGCGGCAGAATATGTGGGATATCTGGCGAGAAAACGGAGAAAAGAGCAAAAGATCCGGGAATTGCAGGAGCAGATAGAAAGCATCAGCAGGACCATAGAAGAGTGGAACACCGGAATTGCACAACTGCAGGGACGTATGGACAGATTACAGGTGGAATATCAGGAGATTCCTGACTTTTCGGAGATTCAGATCGCATTGTCGGAGAAACGGGAGCTGGAACGTATTCTGGAGACGTTGGAAAACGAATATCTGAAACAACAGGATCAGGAACACAGACTTTCCGAGCAGAAGAACCGGCAATATCAGGAGGTATTGAAAGCTTGTAAAATGCTGCCCTATAGCAGAACAGTGGCGGCTTATGAGGAAGCCTGCGGTGCAGCAGAAGAATATGGAAGGATATGGCAGAGCGCAAGGCAGGAACTGCTGCATATACAGACGGAACAGATCGGCTGTCTGGACAGAAAAGAACGGATAGAGCAATACCGGGAGAATCTGGAAGAAGCCTATACGGAAAAAAGAACTTACAGCACCCGGGCAAAAGCCAGTGAGATTCAGATCCGTCAGCTGGAAGAGTATCTGAGGAGTCCGGAATTGCTGGAAAAGGCAAACCGGCTGAAACGTTTGAAGGAAGAACTTTCGCAGATCGACAAGGAACTGGAGGACCTGAAACTTCTGGGAGCCACCCTCAAAGAAAGGTTACAGACATTACAGAAAGAACTGCCGGAACAAAAAGAAAAGCTGCAACAGTACATTATAGAAGAAACCACGCTCAGAAACTATTTTGAAGAGGAACTGGATCTGAAACTGATTCTGAACCGGGAAGGACGGACAGTCTATGAATGTGCCAGAGAAGCTGTAAAAATATTGCGGGAAAGCGATAAGAACAGAGAACCCGGAGAACTGCTACAGGCATTGCATACAGTATATCTGAAACATAACGGAAGTCTGGCAAGCTACGGAACTTCCATGGAAGAATGCTTCGGCGATACGGGGGACATCGATGCTGTGCGTAAGCGGGTACGTATTATTTCTACCTGGAACGGGAAAAAGGTATACCTGGAGGAATTTTACAATATTCTGAAGACCGCAATCGAAGAGACGGAACTGCTGATACAGAAAAAGGATCGGGAACTTTTTGAAGACATTCTATCCCAGACGATCAGCCAGCAGCTTACGGATCGTATAGCAGAGAGCAGAAAGTGGGCAAAAGACATGTCAAAGCTCATGCAGGAGATCGATACCTCCATGGGACTTCGTTTTTCTCTGGAATGGAAGCCCTGCAAAGCTGACAACGAAAAAGAACTGGATACAGCGGATCTGGAGCAGATCCTTCTGCGTGACCGGGAGCTGCTTACCCTGGATGATATTGAAAAAGTAGCAGGGCATTTCCGCAGTAAAATACGTGCAGAAAAGGCAAAACTGGAAGAGACGGGAACGATCATCAATTACATGGAACTGGTAAGAGATGCCCTGGATTACCGGAAATGGTTTGAATTCCAGATGTTTTTCCGGCGCGGCGAAGAGACGAAAAAGCCGTTGACAAATGCCGCATTTAACCGTTTCAGCGGAGGCGAAAAAGCAATGGCCATGTATGTGCCGTTGTTCGGAGCGGTAAATGCACAGTATAAAAAGGCAGACAATAAAGATCATCCCAGAATTATTGCACTGGATGAGGCATTTGCCGGTGTCGACGACAAGAATATCAAAAGTATGTTTGAACTGGTTCATAAGCTGGATTTCGACTATATCATGAATTCCCAGGCACTGTGGGGATGCTTTGAGACGGTCAAAGGCCTTCGGATTGCGGAACTTCATCGTCCGGAGAACTCCCAGGTGGTATCGGTGATCCGGTATACGTGGAACGGACATGAGAGGATTTTAGATGAACAATAATGAAGCATGTGCGGAATATTTTAGAGGAAATTCTGCGTACCGGAGATGCTTTTCGGAATTTGAAAAGAAATGGAAAACTTACGGAAAAGTAACAGGGATCATTACACTGAAAAATACTTCCGAAGAAGAGCGGAGAGCCATCGGTGGGATACTTGGAAAGACATTTTATGAAAATACCATACGTTTTCCTTTTGCGGAATTTGAAAAGGGATTGCAATACACAAAATTTGCTCCTGTGGATTTTGAACAAGTACTGGAAGCATATTTCGGCAGAAAAATGCTGACCACGCAGGAGAGACAGAAGGAGGCAGAGCGGGGAAAGGCAGATTTTTTTGAAACTGTAGAGAGCTATCTGACAGAGTGTACAGGTCCGGATTCCATTGCGGTCTCCTGGCTACAGGATATGTTTTCTCAAAAAAAGTATGGCTATCAGACAGTAATCAGAGAATATGGAAGGGACAGAGAAAAGACAGAAAAACTGTTGAAAACTGTGGGAAAGGCGATCCTTTTGCTGGAAGATATTCGAGAGACGGAAGAGGAATATCCCCTGGCGGTATTTTCCGCGGAAGTATCTGGAAATCCCCATTACTTTGATCAGGGAACAACCGGAGGACAATTATTGGTTCACGGGATGTGTTATGCCACGGAAGAAGATTATCCGGCAAATGCCCATCAGTGGAGAGAATTACTGTTGTCCAACGGAATCGTACCGGATAATATTTCCTCTATCGTGCATATCTATGGATTGCGATTACAGGTTGACGGTGACTGGCACCCGGCATATGACACCTTTTGCAGACGACAGGAGCCCTGTGCTGTCACCATGGAAAATCTGCAGGAGCTGACAGCGGTACAACCGACAGGAGATAAGGTTTATATTGTAGAAAATGAGATGGTGTTCAGCTACTTGCTGAAGCATCTGGAACAAAGGAATGTGACGTTACTATGTACTTCCGGCCAGCTGCGGAGCGCCGCTGTGAAACTGATTCCCTTTCTGTTGAATAGTGGAGCGGATATCTACTATAGCGGAGACATCGATCCGGACGGGATCCGGATTGCCGACAGACTCTGGAGAAAATATGGGGACCGGATCCATGTGTGGAGAATGTCGGAGGAGGATTATGCGAAAAGTCTTTCGGAAGAAGAGATTGGGAAAATATCCATGAAAAAACTGGACGCTGTAGAGAATCCTGTTCTACGCGAGACGGCAAGAGAGGTAAGAAAGAAGAAAAAGGCGGGGTATCAGGAGAATATATTAAGAGATATGTTGGAAGATATGGATAGAATAAAAGACAGATAAAGCTCAAACTTACATTTAAACAGCAATATGATTCCGCAATATATCAAAATGATATTGATATATTGCGGAAAAATGCGTATAATATACGGAAAGGAGATGCGTAATTTCAGTAAAGTGATGGGAGCCTGATTAGATGAAGAACTGTAAACAAATAGCGACAGAATGGGGATTATCAGAACGTACTGTTAATGACCTTTGTAAAAAAAATAAGATTGATGGTGCTATAAAGGTAGGAAAAATGTGGAAGATTCCAGATGATGCTAAGAAGCCAATTGATGGAAGAATCACATCCGGGAAATATGTCAGACATTCAGCAGGAGTTACAAGAAAGCCATTACCTATTGGCATTTCTGATTATGTCAGAGCACAGGCAGATTATTACTATGTAGATAAAACGATGTTGATTAAGGAATTCCTTGATCAGAAGCCATTGGTTTCTTTGTTTACAAGACCGAGGCGCTTCGGAAAGACATTGAATATGGATATGCTCAGAGTCTTTTTTGAGATTTCAGAGGAGAATACAAGTAAATATTTCGAGGATAAAGCAATTTGGCAATGCGGTGAAGAATACCGCAATCAGCAGGGGCAATATCCGGTTGTATTTCTTACTTTCAAGGATGTTAAGTTTGATTCCTGGAAGGCAACTCTCGATAAGATTAGAGATCTATTACAGGAGGAGTTTGGAAGACATCAGGAGCTTGCGACCAGTGAAAGAATAGCAGAGTATGAAAAGACATATTTTGCAAAAATCATAAACGGCGATGCTTCAGAAGTTGATTTGACTGCATCATTAGCGAAGCTGTCTCAGATGCTTACCAAGCATTACGGTAAAGCACCAATCATTATTATTGATGAATATGACACGCCGATTCAGGAAGGTTATTCCAAAGACTTCTACGATGAGATAATTGGGTTTATGAGAAACTTTTTCTCAGGAGCTTTTAAAGATAATAAGAATCTTACTTATGGATTTCTGACCGGTATTCTTCGAATTGCTCAGGAAAGTATCTTTAGTGGTTTGAATAATTTAACTGTGAATTCTGTGATGGATGAAGAGTATGATCAGTTCTTTGGATTTACAGTTTCAGAAGTGAGAGAAATGCTTAAGTATTATGGAGTTCTTGATAAAGAGGAGGAACTTAAGGATTGGTATGATGGATATTTATTTGGAAGTACAGAAATCTATAATCCGTGGTCTGTAATCAATTATATTTCAAGGGGATGTATTCCGCAGGCTTATTGGGTAAATACCGGAAAGAATGAAATTTTGGAAGATGTCCTTAAGGTGGCAACGGAGGATATTACAGAAAGACTTTATTCTTTGCTGCAAGGTGAAAGAGTTATTGCAAGAATTGATCAGAATGTCGTTTACAGATCTCTTTCTGAGGATCCGGCGAATATTTATAGCTTGTTATTGGTGGCTGGTTATTTGAAAACACCAAAGAAAGAGTTGCAGGCAGATGGTTCTTATCTGTGTGAGGTATCTATTCCAAATAGGGAAATAGCTGCTGTATACAAGAGTGAGGTTTTGTCACACTTGTTACAGATTGGAGCAATCACAAGAACGACAGCCAATAAGATTGCAGAAAGTCTCTATGCGAATGATTATAAGAACCTGCAGAAAGCAATTGCTGAATATATGGATAAATCAGTCAGCTTCTATGATGCCGGAGCAGAGGGTTTCTATCATGGATTAGTTCTTGGGTTAATTGCTTTGATGGATAATCAGTATAAGATTAAGTCAAACAGAGAGTCCGGAGATGGCCGATATGACATTGGCCTATTCCCAAGGGAAGACAGATATCCCGGAATCCTTATGGAGCTTAAGTGGAAAAAGAACCTGAGTGCGGATGAACTTTCAGAACTTGCAGATGAAGCGTTAGCCCAGATTGGTAAGAAAAGATATGATGTAGAAATGAAGGAAAATGGCACTCAGGATATTTTGAAATTTGGAATAGTGTTTTCCGGAAAGAAAGTAAGCGTCAAAATAGAATAAGATATACCACTTAGGAGACCGGAACCGCAGAGACGAAAGTACCGGCATTGGTTGAAAAAACCAATGCCGGTACTTTTTATTATTCATAATGGAATTTATTTTGGCAATTGAGTAGTGAAAACTGAGCTCAACTTCGAAGTGTGCCCAAAAAGTTTTTTGTAAGATTCTGTCGAAAATCACCATGTATATAATAGAGAATAATTTAAGCGCATTTAATAGCTGTATACACTCAAAACGTTCTATCTCTCTACAACATTTTCCATGCAATAGCCAGTTTCTGTTTATATATGGCGGCTCGATCCCATTTTCAAATGTATATTCTCCATCTACAAATAATCGATTCAAAAAAGCTATTAACGAAGGATATACATCCAAAAAATAATATCTTTTAGTAAAAAAAGAACTACTTTCTGCAAATTGTTCCTGTTTTACATCACCAAAGCCTTTATCAGAAAATTTTTCTCTATATTTTGTTCTTGGTGGGAATTGAATCAATGCATTTACTCTTGCCTCTAACAAGCCAACCAAATACATCGCACATGTCATATAATCATTATCTTGAAATGCTTTAATTCCTCGAGAATAATAATTTCTGTTTACCGAATCATTATATTTTCTTTCCAAAGTGTCCATAATATTTTTTATAACACGATCATCTTCTTCAAAAAAACATACAATTTTATCCGGTTCACCTTCAATAAGTGCTTTATACCAATTCTGTATATATCTTGGATTGCTATGTCCAGAAACAACCCAGCCATTAGTGCCTAAAACCCTGCATACTTCGAATTCTTCTCCATACTTTTTTTCGAATTCTTCCTCCGATAAATTTTCACTTTCCTTAGCTTCTTGAATAAATTCCCGAACTTCTTCTGAAAGTTGAAATGAAGGAATCACCTCGGAAAGTTTTTCTGATACTCGAGAGAGGTCTTTCATTTGACTTTTGATCTCTATTAACCTATTTGACAGTTCTATACTAATGTCCTGACTTAATATAGACCTTAACTGTAAATTTTCTTGAAAATTTTCTTGAAGTAAGTTTTGCAATTTTACTGGTACACCCTGGGTAATTCGATTCATATTCTCAATCATCTTCCTATACTCATCAGAAGAAAACCAATCACTATTTTTCAAGTAAAACACCTCTCATTAAACTAAAAAAATCTTACCAATACTTTCTACATATAAGGGGGCAAATAGCAGCCAAGTAATCTATCTTTAATAATTGACCATTCATTTTTTATTTTAAAAAAATCACTATTATCTTTCGACATACTCTACTCCTTATTATTTTCTACATCTATATTAATTTCCAAAATTTCAATATAATTTTTATAAAATGAGCTTTTCTTTGTATCTCTCATTACCAAAATACACATTATTGTTTCTACAATTATTGTCGCATACAGTATTTGAACGTTATTCGTTTCTTTTTCAACTAAAACTGTTAGGCCAAAAATATATAATGGTAGCATCTGAAATACAATTGCAATTTTTAACCCGAATATACTTATCCATTTATGCTCCTTTCTGATCTAGCACCGAACATTATTAATCTCAATAATGTTTGTCTCATTTGTTCTAGTATATTGAAAAGCTACACATACAGCAAAATCTAATTTTTCTTGTTTTGAAATAAAATAACATTCTTTTTCTCTCCAAGCAGTAATCTCTGTATTTAATATCTTTGATAATAACCTTGAAAAAACCCCCTCTATGTGTTCGGAAAAAAAGTGTTCAATAAATTGTTCATCCTGTGCTGGTTCAATTCCCAATTTTTCTAAAAGTTTAAGCTTTTGTACAGATAGTTTTTTATAATCAATATCATAGAAATATCGTAAACGTCAAATCCTGCGCCTTGGCTAATTAGTTTTTTTATGCCACACTCTAAA
>OLGF01001892.1_pt1 | contig 20949 bp, 20 predicted proteins | sample 1604971 | NCBI WGS metagenome assembly OLGF01 (sample SAMEA3888902, study PRJEB22519) | human gut metagenome | biome: human gut; feature: human-associated habitat; material: faeces | place: Denmark | collected 2011 | reverse complement strand
CCGCCGGTCCTGTCAGCGGCACCGAGGTGAAGGCTCCCATGCCCGGCACCATCATGGACGTGAAGGTGAACGTGGGCGATTCCGTGGAGAGAGCACAGGTTGTTATCATCATGGAAGCCATGAAGATGGAAAATGAGATCGTTGCCCCCGTTGGCGGCAAGGTTCTGGCCGTTCAGGTCAAGAAGGGTGACTCCGTTAATGCCGGCGACGTAATGGCCGTGATCGGCTAAGCCTCCCTCAGTGAATTATGAAACAGTCCTGTCGGAGAGGATTCTCCGGCAGGTCGGAAAGGCGTGAAAATCATGGCAAAAATCAAAGTGACCGAAGTTGTGCTGCGTGACGCACATCAGTCTCTGATTGCGACCCGTATGCCTCTTTCGGATATGCTTCCCATCTTAGGGGAGATCGACAAAGCCGGCTTCTACTCCTCCGAGTGCTGGGGTGGGGCGACCTTCGACTCCTGCCTGCGCTTCCTCAACGAGGATCCATGGGAGCGGCTGCGTGTTCTGCGCGAGGAAATGCGCGGGCTGGACGAGCAATACCGTTCCAGGCTTCCGCAACTGCAAAGCCGGTGCGACGAATGGTCGTCCGCACGGCAGAAAAAAGAGCAGCTGGAAAAGCTGACAGAGGAGCTGCAAAGGGTTCAGGCCGAGCGAAAAGCGCTGGAAAAACAGCGGGAAGAGCGACGGGAAGCCGCGCAAATGCGGGAGCAGGAGGAGATGCAGCGTTCGGAAGAATATTTCAGCAACGCCGCAGCGGAGCTTTCCAAGCGCCTGACCGACGGCAAGCCCTGCCCGGTCTGCGGCAGCATCCATCACCCCAACCCCGGCATCAGCAAGGGCTACGGCAGCGCCAGGGAACGCTTTATTCAAGCTCGAAGGGCGTATAAGGAAGCGCGGGAAGCGCAGGACAAGGCGTCCGCCGCAGCGCAGGGCGCGTTGGAGCGCGAAAACGTGCTGCTCCGGCAGAGGGATGCCGCGCGCTTGGAGGCAGAAAAGCTCCCTTACGATGCGCAGGCAGAGCACAGCGCGCAGCAGAGTCTGAAAATCGCGCAGGAGCAATCGGAAAAATGGGAGAGCTTGCAGCGGGAAGCCGTTGAATTGGAGAAAAACGCGCCCATCATGGAGACGAAGCTGGAAAACGCGAGGCAGGGGTTGGAGGAAAGGCAGCGGGAGAACGACCGCGCCGCCGCCCGTGTGCTGGAATGCGAAAAGCGCGTTGGCGACGAAACGCGCCCGGCGGAGGAAATCCAGATGCGCATCCGGGCGATCCGAGACGCATTGGAGAAGCGGGAAAAAGCGTTGACTGCCGCACAGCAAGCCGATCAAACCGCGCGCCGCGACGAAGCGCTGGCTGCTCAGCGCCGCACGGAAGCTGAAAAGCAGCGCCGCGCCCTGACGGAAGAAGAAATCGCCGCCCGCAAAGCACTGGACGACGAACTTGCCCGCTGTGGATTTGAGACGGAGGAAGCTTATCGCGGCGCGCTGATGGAGCGCGAGGACGCGGCGGCGCTGCGCGGACAGGTGCAGACCTACAACCAATCGCTGCACGCTGCGCAGGAAGAGGCCAATGCTGCGGCGGAGGCCGTGGCCGGGCAGCAGCGGCCGGAGCTGCAAAGCGCGCTCGATCGGCAGGCGGAAAGCCTTGCGCGCCTGAACGAAGCGGCGGCGGCCTGCGGAGCGCAGCGCGCGCTCATCGCCCGCAAAGAAAAGCTGTTGGACGAAAACGAGGAAGAGAGTAAAAAGCTTGCGGAAGAGCGCCGCGCGGCGGACAAGATGCACGCCTTTGTGGATTGCTTCGCCGTCAACAAGGGGCTCACGTTGTCCAGCTTTGTGCTGCAAGCGATGCTGGGTGCGGTGGCGGAACAGGCAAATCGTTTGCTTGAAATGGTGCACGGCGGCAGATACCGCCTCTCCATCCGCGAGGGCGGCGTGCAGAACAAACTGGACGGACTGGAGCTTTCGGTGCAGGACGCCTATTCCGGCGGGGAGCGCGCGGTGCGCACATTGTCCGGCGGGGAGAAATTCCTCGTGTCGCTGGCGCTTTCACTGGGGCTTTCTTCCGTGGTGCGCGCGCAGGCGGGCGGCGTGCGGATGGAGGCGATGTTTATCGACGAGGGCTTCGGCACGCTCGACCCGCGCTCGATTCAGGATGCACTGGACGTGCTCTCCTGCATCGGCAGCGGCGGGCAGGTGGGCATCATCTCCCATGTGGACGCGCTGCGTGAAACCATCGCTCAAGGCATAGAGGTGAAAAAGGGCGAACACGGCAGCCGCATCGTGCAGGTGGTCTAGCGCCTTGCAATTCTTTACAAAACCATGTATCCTAAAAGGCGGAAAACGGGACCTCAAAAAAGGAGGCAGTGGATATGGCGATCTCGGTATTGAATGAAGAGAAGATCTTCAAGCTCGATGCGGGCTCTTCCAGCTATGTGATGGCGGTGATGGGCGGCGGACGGCTGATCCATCTGTATTATGGCGCGCGCATCTCGGACAGCCGGGTGAAATTCCTGGCCCAAGAGCGCGGCGTGGCATCCTTCTGGGCGATTCCTGCCGGAGAAGCGGACGAGTTCTCCACGGACGTGATGCCCATGGAATATTCCGGCGCGGGCACGGCGGACCTTCGCCCCGCGGCGATCGCCTCGGCGGATGAGGAAGGCGACAATGTGACGGATCTGTTGTTCGATTCCTATCAGGTGATCGAGGGAAAGCCTGATTATCCCGGCCTGCCGCACACCTATCTCAACGACGGCGACGGCGCGCAGACCCTGAAGATCACCCTGCGCGACAAGGTAAAGGATCTCTGCGTGGATCTTTATTACACCGTGTTCGACTTCTCCGGCGCGATCGCCCGCTGGACGGTGATCCGCAACGAGGGCAAGCAGGCGGTGAAGCTCACCCGCGCGATGAGCGCCTCCCTGCAATTCCCGGATAAGGACTTTGACCTCATCCATCTGCACGGCGCATGGGCGCGTGAGTTCAATGTCGAGCGCACGCCGGTTATGCACACCACGCAGTCGGTACAGTCCTTCCGCGGTTCTTCTTCGCATCTGCACAATCCCTTCGCCGTGCTGGCGCGCAAGGATGCGGGCGAGGACAGCGGCGAGGTTTACGGCCTGAGCCTGATCTATTCTTCCAATTTCCTGATTGAAACCGATGTGGATGCGTTCGATACCCTGCGCGTCAACGCCGGCATCAACGACCGCGCCTTTGCCTGGACGCTTCAAAGCGGCGAATCCTTCGCAACGCCCGAATGCGTGCTGGTTTATTCCGACAAGGGCTTGGGCGAGATGTCCAGAACCTATCATAAGCTCTACCGCAGAAATCTTGCACGGGGCAAGTACCGCGACAAGGCGCGCCCGGTGCTGCTCAACTCCTGGGAAGGCGTTTATATGGACTTCACGGGTGAAAAGCTCAAATCCATGGCCAGGAGTGCGGCCAAGCTCGGCATCGAGCTGTTCGTACTGGATGACGGCTGGTTCGGCGCGCGCAATGACGATACCTGCGCGCTGGGCGATTGGGTGGTCAATGAAAAGAAGCTCGGCTGCACCATGAAGCAGCTCGTGGACGATATTCGCGCCGAAGGGATTGAGTTCGGCCTGTGGTTTGAGCCGGAGATGATCTCGCCCGACAGCGACCTCTACCGCGCGCATCCCGATTGGTGCCTGCACCAGAAAAAGCGCGCCCCCTCGCTGGGCCGCCATCAGCTGATCCTTGACATGACTCGCAAGGACGTGCGGGATTATGTGGTGGATATCGTTTCCTCCGTGCTGTCCTCTGCCGATATTCGCTATGTCAAGTGGGACATGAACCGCAACATGGCGGAGGTCGGCTCGGCGCAGCTGTCGGCGGAGCGCATCGGCGAAATCTATCACCGCTATATTCTCGGCGTTTATGAGGTGATGGAGCGCATCACTTCCGCCTTCCCCGACGTGCTCTTTGAGTCCTGCTCTGGCGGCGGCGGACGCTTTGACGCGGGCATTCTCTACTACATGCCCCAGAACTGGACCTCGGATGACAGCGACGCGATCCAGCGCCTGAATATCCAGTACGGCTGCTCGATGGTTTATCCGCCGTCGGTCATGACCTGCCATGTCTCTGCCGTGCCCAACCATCAGGTGGGCCGCATCACGCCCCTGCATACCCGCGCCAACGTCGCTATGCAGGGCAGCTTCGGCTATGAGCTGGACATGGAAAAGCTCACCGAGGAAGAGCGGAGCGAGGTTGCTGCGCAGATCGTCGAATACAAAAAGATGCGCGATATCGTGATCACCGGCTCGTTCTACCGGCTGATTTCGCCCGTGAACAGCAATGAATATGCCTTTGAGCAGGTCTCCGAGGACGGAAGGACCGTCATCCTGACCTATGTCAAGAAGCTCAACAACCCCAACCCCGCCGTGCGCCGTGTGCGTTTGAAGGGACTGGAGGCTAACGCGCAGTATGTCTGCGAACAGACCGGGCTCGAAGTTTCCGGCGACACGCTGATGAACGCCGGCGTCAACCTGCCGGATACCAGGCAGGACTTTGATTCCGTGCGCTGGGTGTTTACCCGCATTTGATGCGCAACCGACAGAAAGAAGGCGCAGTGTCCATGGATCTTCAGCAGCTGATCGACAGCCATCACCGCATCGTGTTCTTCGGTGGGGCGGGTGTTTCCACCGAAAGCGGCATTCCGGATTTCCGCAGCGTGGACGGTTTGTACCATCAGAAATACGCTTATCCGCCCGAAACCATACTAAGTCATCGCTTTTTTGTGGAGCATCCGGAAGAATTTTATCACTTCTATCGCGACAAGATGCTGCCGCTGGATGCAAAGCCCAACGCTGCGCACAAAAAGCTGGCCGAGATGGAGCGCGCGGGCAAGCTCGTCGCCGTCGTGACGCAGAACATCGACGGCCTGCATCAGGCGGCAGGCAGCCAACGGGTGTATGAGCTGCACGGCTCAATCCACCGCAATCACTGCCTGCGCTGCGGCAGGTTCTACGACGCGGCGTTCATCCGGGATTCTGAGGGTGTGCCGCATTGCGAATGCGGCGGCATCGTCAAGCCCGACGTGGTGCTTTACGAAGAAGCACTGGATGACGAAGTGGTAGAGGGCGCAATCGATGCCATCGAATGCGCCGACCTGATGATCATCGGCGGCACGTCGTTGGCGGTCTACCCCGCTGCCGGGCTGCTGCAGTATTTCCGCGGTGACGCGGTGGTGCAGATCAACCGCGATCACACCTCCTATGATGCGAGAGCCACGCTCTCGCTACACGAAAGCATCGGCAAGGTGCTGGGCGCTATCCGCGTATAAAAATATATCATGGCAGTAGTATGACGTATGTGTTATCAGGGGAACGATCCCGATAGAAAATGATTACAGAGTAGGAGGTGAACAAAATGGAGAACGACGAAATGACGACACCCGAACTCAAGTCCTTTCTCGAAACCCTGGCAAAGCTGGTAGAAGCAACCGCAAAAGATGCCCAGGACGCAGGGCGAATCATCCGCGAATCGATCCCCGAGTAAAAAAGGTTTCATCAACTTCTAATCGTGCGGACACGATCCCCAAAAACGGAGGAGGCATTGAGCCTACCCTCTCACATCCTCTATTTTGCCAAAGGGCAAGGAGAAGCTAAAATAAAAAGCTCCGTTTGCAGAAAAAACTGCAAGCGGGGCTTTTGTCATTTTTGCGGGGCAAAATAGCGTGCCTGTGCATCGGCAAAGCGTCGGTTAAAGATTTCCGCTGCGCGAAGGCTGACGGGATCGTTTGGCTGCATCATGTCGAAGGCGTGCGTGTTGCCGGAATAAACGTCGATTTCCGCCGGAATGCCCGCGGCGTTCAGCTGCTCGAAATACCGCACCGTTTCCGCATAAAACGGCTCGCCTTTACAGACGAAAGTATAGGCGGGCGGGAGATGAGCGAAGTCGCGCAGACGCGCGGGCGCGGCATAGGGGGAAAGGTTCGTTCGGTCTGCCCTACGCAGATAGAGATTCCAGGCAAAGCGGTTCCTGCGTGTGTTCCAGATCTTGCCGTGGTTGTTGCGGGAACTTTCCGTGTCCCGGTCGTCCAGCATCGGGTAGAGCGGCATCTGGAACGCTACGTTGACCTCTCCCGTGTCCCGCGCGCGGATGCAGACGGCGGCGCAAAGTCCGCCTCCGGCACTCTCACCTCCTACCATGATCTGATCGTTCCGCACGCCCAGCGCGCTCGCATTTTCCTTCAAATAGCGCAGCGCGGCATAACAATCGTCCGCCGCGGCAGGATAGGGGGCGCGGAAAGCCAGCCGGTAGCCCGGAGAAACCACCACCGCGCCGTAGTTTTTGACCAGATCGACTGCCCGCGACATATGCACCATCTCCTTCATCCCGGCGATGTAACCGCCGCCGTGAATCCAGAGGATGCCTGTCGCCTTCTTTGCGCCGTTCTTTGGCGAGAGAATCAATGCGGGGATGCTGCCGCTTTCGGTGGGAATGCGGACGCGCCGCACGGAAAGATCGGGATCGGGCTTCATGGAACGCATAAAGAACTCCTTTGACAGATGAAGGTCAGAGCGATGCGCAGAAAGCGTCAAACGATTGCTGAATTTGTGAAAGAGGGAGGCGGAGAACCTCGTCGAAGGTCATTTTCTCCATTAAGAAGCGCACGAAATGTGCGCCCAGATAGTACCCAACATCCGGATTCCCCTCGAAGGACACCCAGTCACCAAAATAACGCTGGGTTTCCCTCGTCAGGCGCGCAGCCTCTGCGGCAAAGCAATGCGCGATGGCAGAGAGATGCTCATGGCACCAGGTTGTCCAACCGTTGACGTTCTGATGAAAATAATCCGGATTCCCGACCAGCTCCTGCTCAAATACCATCGCAATTCCCTCTGAAAACAGCTGTGCCAGCAGACGCTGTTCGCGGGATGGGGAGAGCGATGTGCCGAACTGCGCGGCGTAAACGTGCCCCAATTCATGCAGGACCAGCCCGTTCATGTCGTCTTCGCTGCACCAGTGCAGCTCCACGATCTTTTCAATGCCCAGCAGCACCGTGGGCTTTCCGTTCAGCGTTGTCGCCCAGCCTGCGCCGTTGCCTAGGCCAAGCATCAGAACCACCTCCGCATCCGGGGATCTTCCGAAGGCCAGGCGGATGCGTTCGTCGAGACGCTCTGTCACGCGGCGAAAGGAGCGGACGGCCTGTGCGGCGTCCGGATGGTCGGGTACTGCGTTCAGCACGGGAAGAATATCGCGCTCCCAACGAATCCCTGCGGCCTGAGATTGCTGTGCATCCGCAAGGCAAAGCGCAGCGGCGCCGGGCAGGCAGGAATCCAGATAGCCGCGCCAGCGGGGGAGACTGAAGGCTCCGTCCGCGCCCCAGCAGGCGCTGGTATCCAGAAGCCGGATGCGGCTGCTTTGAGCCTTTGCGGGAACGGAAAAGCAGAGCACGGTTGCAGGTGTGCCATCCGCGTAATCCTCCGCACCGAACAGCGTTTCGACGGAACCTGCGGCATAATGCCGGGCGATGCCGTTCCAGAAGGCGGCGCTGGGCAGGTTTTTGCTGTGGTATTTGATCTGCCAGCGGCCGGAATGTCGGACAAAGACCTGTTCCATGGCGGCGCTGCCCACGCCGTTTCGGCGGAAAGGATAGGCCACGAAGAACTCCGCAACCGCCCAGTCCAGCGGGCGGTCACATTCCGCAATGCGGTTGATGAGCGCAAAGCCCGCAAGACTTTCCTCTGCGTAGATCAGGTACGCTGCGCGATCGTCCCTGCCTTCGAAATAGGTAGGCAGCCACTCATAACCGAACAGGCCGTCCGCATCAAAGTGCGTTTTATCGTATTGGGAAAATTCATAGTTGTATTTTTCCAGCAGATTTTCCAATCGCTGACGGTCGGAAGAGGCGGCGGGAAGCAACTTGGTTTGCATCGTTTTTCTCCTGCTAAAAAAGATGGGGACTCATTCGTCCCCATCCGGATGTTCTCGCATGAAGTTCAGCATGGAATCGAGCGCCTCGTAGAGCTGCGGCAGGTCGCTTTCCTGACGCGCCGGAACGCCGAGCTTGCCGCAGAGCGTGCCCAGCAACGCCAGCGTGCGGGTATTGGCGCACAAAAGGTGTGCCGGTCGGCCGTGTTCGGCGATCTTTGCAAGCAGGATGCGCGCAAAGTTCAGATAGGGTTCGCCTTCCCACTGCTCGGTGATGGCGAGATCCAGCACGGTGTCGCTGTCCTCATCGATAAGGATGAGCATCATCGGGTAGCGGGGTGCGCCGCCCTCTTCGCCGGACGAGGGGAAGGGAAACGCCTGCACCGCTACATCCCAATCCCCGCTCAAACGGGGCTTGCGCTTGAGCCGCTGAAGTTCCAGTTCGTTTTCCACGTCGCAGACGGGATAGTCCATCTCCTTGGGAGAAAGATCCCCCACTTTTTCCCACCGAACGCTTCCGTCAGCAGGGTTTACCGCGAGAATTTTCCCGTCCTTCTGCAGGTCTTCCGGGCCGAGAGAACCGTGCTTTGCGATCCGGCAAACGGCGCGCATGGCTGTTCCCAACAGGTCGCGATCCTCATCGTCCAGATACCACGGCATGAATCCCACGCGGTAGCGGCGCAGCGACGGCCACTGCCCGCGTCCGCGGCAGCGCAGGCCGCAGCTCTTGATGAGCGCATAGTCGTCCTTATCCAGCATTTCGCGGTCGTTCATGGAAAGCGTTACCGCATCCAGATAAAGCGGCAGGTCGTTCCATTCCCCTTTAGAAGACGCGGTTCGCGCGATGTATTCCATCATTCGGAAGGAAGCTCTGTCCGGCAGAACCACCATGGCATGATCGGCTTGAATCTTTACATAGACAAGCCTCGGCGGCATTTCCAGCACAAAAACCATGATGCCGCGGATTTCGATCTTTCGGTATGCTTCAAAGCAGGCGAAGAGTTCTTCATTTGTCATGATTTTCTCCATTCAGGAAAGATTTTGCGGCGTAAAGGCCTCCGGCAGCAGCTCGGAAAGACGATAGGCGCGCGTGGGCTTTCCCTCCGCGCCCAGATAAATCCGGAAATCCGCGCCGCAGAACTCCGCCAGCGCCTGACGGCATACGCCGCAGGGGGCGCAGTATTCCCGCGACGGTTCCTGCGCCTTGCCGCCCACGATTGCGATGGCCTCAAATTCGCGCTCACCCTCTGAAACCGCCTTGAAAAGCGCTGTGCGCTCCGCACAGTTTGTCGCCGTCAGCGCCGCGTTTTCGATGTTGCAGCCGGTATAAACCTGCCCGTCCCGGCAGAGCAGCGCCGCGCCCACCGCAAAACCGGTATAGGGCGCATAGGCCATGTGCCGGGCCTCCATGGCGCGCAGCATCAATTCTTCTTTCTCCATGATTTACGCGATCTCCAGCGCGATTTCCATCATCTGACGGAAGCTCTCCTGGCGCTCCAGCGCAGAGAGCCCCTCGCCGGTTGCGGGATTGTCGGAAATGGTGCACAGCGCCAGCGCGTTTTTGCCCGTGCGCGCCGCGTTGAGATAGAGCGCCGCAGCTTCCATTTCCACGGCCAGCACGCCCAGCGGTTCCAGCTTCCCGGCGGGATTGCTCTCGTCGTAGAAGGTATCGGAGGAGAAGAGTGCGCCCGGCACGAAGGGGGCGTTCAGCTTCTTGGCGACATCCGCAGCGGCGGAGAGCAGCTCAAACGAGCAGCAGGGGGCAAGGTGTCCTTCAAAACCGAACTGCTGGCCGAAGGAGGAGTTAGTATAGCAGCTCATGCCCGCCACAATGTCGCGCAGGTGCAGTTTTTGATCAATCATGCCGGCCGAACCGACGCGGATGATGTTTTCCACGCCGTAGAAATTGTACAGCTCATAGGAGTAAATGCCGATGGAGGGCATGCCCATGCCGCTGGCCATGACCGAAACGCGCTTGCCCTTGTAAAAACCCGTGTAGCCCTGCACGCCGCGGACGTTGTTGACGAGCTTGGCGTCGGTGAAATAAGTGTCCGCGATGAATTTGGCGCGGAGAGGATCGCCGGGCATCAGCACGGTGCGGGCAAAATCTCCGGCTGCCGCCGTGATGTGAGGAGTGGGGATATTCGCCATAATAAGACCTCCTGTGTCGTGATGTCTTTGGATAAATAGATCGTGTCGTCAGCTTTATTGTAAGGCCAGAGCGGGATTTTCGTCAATCCCCGGCGGGGGAAATCGCGCCGCAATCCAGCGCGGCCCGCAGATCAATCCGCTTTTCGCCGTCGGCAAAGCGGATGAGCGCAGCTCCTTTTTCCACTTTCAGCACGTTGCCCTGTCCGAACTTTTTGTGCACGACGCGCTTTCCGGTGAAATCCGGCAGCGGGGCGGTGCTGTTCTTCCTGGGGGAAACCGGCGTAAAGCCGCTGTGAAAAGTGCGTACAGGCGCGGACTGCACCGGGCGGCGGCCGATGGGCGGAAAGATTCTGCCGAGATACAGCGATGCGGGCGCGGCTGCGCCGTGGCTGTGCGACGCGCAGAGAAAGGAGAAGCGTTCCCGTGCGCGCGTCACCGCGACATACATCAGGCGCGTTTCTTCCTCGCGCTCGCGGCGATCCTCCGGTGTGTCCACCGAATCGTGCTGCGGCAATATGCCCGCGCGGCCGTCGCACAGGATCACTTCATCATATTCCAGCCCCTTTGCCGCGTGGATGGTGGAAAGAAACACGCGCCCGTGCCCGGCGTCCTCGCTGCTTAAAAAAACTTCCATTTCGTTAAGCTTCGCGATATAATCGTCCACTGTCTCCACACCCATGGCCAGCGAGAGCAGCGCGTCGGTTTTCTGGTTGACCCCGCCGCGCCCGTCCAGATAAAAATCATCGATGATGGCGCTGACGGCGGGCAGTGCGCGCAGCTTTTTGTAGCCCGCAACGGCTTTCCGCTTGCGTTCCAGCGATTCCAGCTCACCGCGGGACAGCGAAACCCGCCCTTCGATGCCTTCGAACACATCTTCGTCCGCTGCGGCAATCTGGTTGACGATATAGTTGGGAAGATCCTTTTTAATGCGGTTTTTGAGAATGCGGAACGAGTCGATGTCGCAGGGATTGAACGACAGCTTGATCGCCGCCCGCAGCGCCCGCATCGCCGGACTGGTGAACAGCGGCGGCAGGCCGTCCCGGCGGCTGCGCACAAACGGCACGCCCGCCTTTTGCAGCGCGTCCGCCAGCGCGGGGAGACTGTCTCCGTTGCGAAACAGCACGCCCAGCGTCTTTCCCGAAGCGAGCGCTTTGGCGCGCTGCGCGACGTATTCGCCCTGCGCATTCCAATCCCGCAGCTCGATTTTTTCGACGAGGCCGGGCTTGCTTTCCTCGGCGGCGTGCATCTGTTTGATGCGGCGATAAGCGTTGAACTGAATCACGCGCCCCGCTGCGGCGACGATTTCCGGACAGGAGCGATAGTTGGTTTCCAGAAAGAGAATCGTCGCGCCGGGATGGTTGCTTTCAAACTTCATCAGGATATCGGGCTGTGCGCCGCGGAAGCCGTAGATGCTCTGATCCTCGTCGCCCACTAAAAACAGATTCCCGGTCTGCTGCGCGATGCGCCCGGCAATGCGCTGCTGAATGGGGGAGGTGTCCTGCGCTTCGTCGATCTGCACATAGGGATAGCGCGTCTGCAATTCCGCCAGCAGTGCCGGCACGCGCTCCAGCGCACGGTCGGCATAGCGCAGCAGGTCGGAAAAATCCATCAGCCGCCGCTCCCGCTTGTAGAGCGCATAGTCTTGCAAAAGCTGTTCCATATCGCAGCCCTCGACGCTCTGTGCGGTATGCTTTCCGGTTTGCACCGCCTCGCATTCCAACGCCGAAAGCGCGTTGCGCAGCAGCTCTTCGCTGATAAAGCCGTTGATCTGTTTGCGCAGCAGTTCGCGCACCACCGGCGCAGAATCGGGCAGCAGTGAAAACATTGCACCGCCTGTGATTTCGCAGTAGCGCCGCAGGATCGAAAGACTCAGCGCGTGCAGCGTGGAAAAGCGCGGCTTTTCCATTTCCGGAAACAGCGCGGCGAAGCGGCGATCCATGTCCAGCTGACTCTGCTTGCCGAAGGTCAGCGTCAGGATCTGCCCGGCGGGGATCTTTTTCTCCCGCAAAAGGTAGGCGGTACGGCAGACGATGACCGTGGTCTTGCCGCTGCCGGGGGTTGCGGTCAGCAGCACAGCGCCCTCCGTCGTCTCGACGGCCTGACGCTGCTGGGCGCTCAGCTCCAAACGCTTTTCCCGCTGAAGCCAGGTGAAAAATTCCTCCGCCATGCGCCGGTCCTCCCTTCTCTTTTTCCTATTATAACATAAATAGATTTCGTCTGCGGACGAATCGGGGCATTTTCGGCGGAAACTGGACAAGCCGCGCCGGAAGTTGTAAAATGATAAGCGAATGACAGCGCACGGCAAGGAGGGCAATGCGGATGAAGTATACGTTTCCCGAAGGCTTTAAGCTCGGCGCAACCGGCGCGGGGTGGCAGATGGAGGGCGAGACCGACAAGCGTCCCGATCAGAAGCATTTTCCGCACCTGATGTGGGAAAATGACCGCGAGAACTGGTATCTCGGCTTGGGGCCGGACGTCGCCTCGGATTTCTACGGCCATTTCCGCGAGGATATTCCGATGTTCCGCAAGGCGGGCATTCTGCAATACCGCTTCAACATCGATTGGTCCCGCTTCCTGGACGACTATGAAAACGTTGTCGTTAACGAAAAGGCGGCGCAGTATTACTCCGATGTGATCGACTGCCTGATCGAAAACGGCATCGAGCCTGTGCTGTGTTTGGAGCACTGGGAGCTTCCGGCGGTGCTTTATGAGAAATACGACGGCTATGCCAGCCGCCATGTGGTTGATCTGTATGCCCGCTATGCCCGCGAGGCGTTCCGCCGCTACGGCGATCGAGTCAAGACCTGGTTCACCTTCAACGAGCCGATGGTCATTCCGGAGCTTTGCTTCCTCAACGGCTTCTGGTGGCCGAAGGAGCATCAGCCTGCGCGCGCTTTCCGCTGGACTCACGGCAAAATCCTCTGCACCGCCCGCGCGGTCGAGATTTTCCGTCAGGAGCTGCCGGAGGGCAAGATCGGCGTGATCGTCAATCCGCCCTACATCATTCCGCGCGACGCGAACAACCCTGCGGACGCGGAGGCGGCGGATGTTGCCGATAACTTCTACTGGCGGCCGTTTATGGATACCGCGATCCTCGGGCGTTATCCCCAGAAGTTCCTGGACATCCTGCAAAGGGAAAATGTGATGTTTGACCTGACGGAGGAGGACAAGGCGCTCATCGCGAAAAACACTGTCGATATCCTGGGCATGAACTATTATCAGCCCATGCGCGTCAAAGCCAAGGAAACACCGTGGGACGACAGCCAGCCCTTCCATCCCAATAAGTATTTCGACAATTACGATATGCCCGGCAAGCGCATGAACCCTTATCGCGGCTGGGAGATTTATCCCCGCAGCCTGTACGACATCGGGATGCGCATCGAGCGCGAATACCACAACATCGACTGGGTCGTCAGCGAATCGGGCATGGGCGTGCAGAACGAGGAACAGTACAAAAACGCGGAGGGCATCATTCAGGATACCTACCGCATTGAGTTCATCGCCGAGCATCTGGCCTGGCTGTCCAAGGCGGTTGCGGAGGGCTGCAACTGCCACGGATATTGGCTCTTTGCCTCGATTGACAACTGTTCGCCCTACAATACCTTCAAAAATCGCTACGGTTTGGTTGAGGTGGATCGGAAGCAGAACCTCAAGCGCCGCCTGAAGGCGTCCGCCGATTGGTACCGTGCCGCCGCCGAGAGCAATAGTTTTGACTTCAAGGAGATCTGAAAACCATGCTGATTCTGGACACACTGAACAAAACCACCATCTGGGGCGGCACGCGCCTGCAAAAATTCGGTTCCGATCCCCTCGAGCCGCACGTCGGCTCCCTCTACACCGTCGCCGGAAACGGGGAGCTTTCCTGCATGGTGCTCAACGGGGAATACATCGGGCTGACGCTTTACGACGTTTACCGCGACAACCGTGAGATGTTCGGCTATGACAAATACGAACCCTTTCCGCTGCTGATCGGTTTAGTGGATGCGACCGCCGATCTGTCGATTCAGATTCATCCCGGCGATGAATACGCCCGTGCGCACGAAAATGCGCCATTCGGCAAGACTGAAAGCTGGCTCTTCCTCGAAGCGCCGGTTTCCGGCAGCATCGTCAACGGCTGCAAATGCCAAAGCCGTCAGGAGCTCAACGAGCGCGTCGCCGCCGGGGATTGGGACAACGTGATCGACCGACTGCCGGTGCAGAAGGGCGAATATGTCTTTGTGCCCACCGGCACGCTGCACGCGCTGTGCGCCGGCAGCCTGGTCTATGAAATCCAGCAGTCCACGGACGTCACCTATCGCTTCTACGATTACGACCGCACGGATAAGGACGGCAACAAGCGCCCGCTCCAGCTGGACAAGGCGATGGAAAACATCACTTTGGGCAATAAGTCGGTGTCCGTTCCCTATGAATCCGACCGCGATTATGACGAACCGTATTACACCACCCGCCGCCAGCAGATCAGCGAGAGCTATCTCAACGATCACGATACCTTTGCGTGCGTGACGCTGCTCTCCGGCAATTTGATGATGGACGGCCTTCCCGTGACGGCGGGCATGAGCTTTATCGCCCTGCCGCACGAAAACGTGACCTTCACCGGCACGGCGGATGTGATGATCGCCCGTCCCCTGTAAATCTCAACGACAAAGCAAAAGCATGAGGAGGCGCGCATGAAGCAGTATCTGGGCTTTGATGTGGGCGGCACGTCGATCAAGGTCGGCGTGGTGGAGGAAAACGCCCACGTGGTCTACCACGAAAAGCTTCCCATTCCGCTGGACTACGACGCCTTCATGGAGCAGCTCTCCGGCTGCTATCACCGGCTGAAGAAGGAGTATCCGACCCTCTGCGGCATCGGCATCAGCTCCTGCGGCGGCATCAACCCGGCAACGGGCGTGGTGTTTGCCAAGCTCGCGCCAAGCCTGACTTACCTCATCGGCCGGGAATACTACAAGCTGCGGGAAATGGTGGACGTGCCCGTGGCGCTGGAAAAGGACGGAAATTGTGCGGCGCTGGGCGAGATCTGGTGCGGCAGCGCGACCGATCTGCAGAACTTCATCACACTCGTGTTGGGTTCGGGCTTCGGCGGTGCGGTCTGCGTGGGCGGCAAGGTGTTTACCGGCGCGCACTTCCTGGCCGGCGACATGGGTTATGCGTACCCGCTGCCGGAGGATACCAGTTACGGACAGTATATCGCCCCGGTCGAGGTCGAAAAGCGTTATCGCGAACTGACCGGCGGCTTTAAGACCATCCCGGAGATGAAGCAAACACAGGATGATGATCCTGCGGCGAGGGATTGCTACCTTCGCTTTATCGACGGACTGGCCAATGCACTGCTGACCATGCAGTATGTCATGGATCCGGAGATGTTCCTGCTGGGCGGCGGAATCACCTCCTGGCCGGAGCTGATTCCCGAATTGGAGGCGCACATTGCAGCTCTTGTTCAGCGTCGTGACGGACCGTTGGTGCCGCGCGTACGCGCCTGTACGCATCAGAACGACGCCAATTTGCTGGGAGCGGTCTATAACCTCAAACAGACCTTCGGCTTGTAATTTCACAATCGACGGGAAGGAGGATCCCCATGCCATTTTTGCACATTCAGATCGGCAGAGAGCTGCCGAAGGAAGCAGTGTGCGAAATCTACGATTTCTGCGCACAGAAGATCTCTCTGATTCCTCAAAAGAACAAGGACAACCTCATGGTGCGCATCGAAACCGACGGCGATACCTTCAAATACGGCAAGGAAACGCCTTGCGCGTTTGTCGATGTGCGCCTGTTCGGCCCCGCGCCGAAGGCGGCGAAGGAAGCCTTTGTCCAAGCCCTGGGCGAGAAGCTGCAAGAGACGGCGCAGCTCGGTCCGGGCGAAATCTACATGAACTTTATCGAACTGGATCACTGGGCGACCGGCGATTCGTTCCGCACGCTTTGATTTACGAAAGAAGGCATTGACATGAAGTTGGAAGGAAACGGCGTGGTTATCCGCGATCTGACGGCGGAAGATGCGGCGGCGCTGTGCCGCATTGCCCACGAAGCGCCCATTGAAAAATTTGTCCCGCAGCTCTCCGATGGTCTGAACGCACCGGAGGATTATCTGCCCCTGATCGAGAAGCAGGACGGTTCGCTTTACGCCATTGCGCGCAAGGACAACGACGAGCTCATCGGCGCCATCGGCGTGCAGCTCCATCCGGACCTGAACGAAAAGGCATTGATTTACTGCACCTCCGATGCGTGCAAGGGCATGGGTTTTACCAAGGAAGCTGTCACGCTCTTTACCGATTGGGCACTGCGCAATGCCGATACGCCTTATCTTGTGCTGGCCGTGGATGAAAACAATGCTTCCGCTGCCCGCCTGGCCGAAAAATGCGGCTTTACCCTCAGCGAGCGCCGCATCACCGTCAGTCACCGCCTGCTCGGCATGACCGGCGACACCTACCTCTATTTCCGCAAGTATTGACGATTTCCAATCCTATCAAAGAAGCCGCTCCTGCATCTCTGTTTAGAAAAGGTGCAGGAGCGGCTTTTTTGATTCAAAGTGAAATGGAATCTGTTACGGCATATAGAAGCGCTGGACGTAGAACAGTTCGCCGTTGGTGATGCGTGCCTGGGTGTTGCTGCGGGCAAAGACGGCAGCGTCGCCTTGGAGTGCAACGAAGTCGGCGAGGGATACGGTGGTTTCGCCCTTTTCGAGGTCGGAAGAATCAATCAGCTTGAAGTCGGCGGAGAGGGGCAGGGTGACGCTGCCGACGGGGTGGTAGTCGATGGCGTCATCCAGATTCCAAACGCGGAGGACGCCACCGTCTACCGTGCCGAGCTCATAGCCGCCTTCATCGATGCCGCCGTTGATCTGTACGCCGTTGGTGCGGTCGATGCTGGTGATGACGACGTCCTGACCGTCAATGACGATGGTGTCGCCTTCTTTCAGCTGAGAGACTTCCGCGGCATCGTAGCGGTCGTAATCGTAGACGACCATCGTCAGCTTGTAGCTGCCGTTTTCGGAGACGAGGTCCTGATTCAGATCAAAGCTGACCTGCAAGGTGCAGTCGGTCAAGTTGGAGAGGTCAATGTCGGAAGCCATCGGTTCCACACGCAGCGCCTGCGCGGCGGAAGCATCGCTTGCCGCAGGCGTTTCATCGACCTGCGGGGGAAGAGTCGCCGTGGCAGAGGGCGCTTCACTGGCAGCAGGGACAGCGCTGCAAGCGCTTAGCGCCGCTACGCAGAGCACCAGCAGCAGAAGCATTGTTTTTTTTATGGGGATCAACTCCTTGTAATGGGTTCGCGGAAATTCGTTTATTCCAGCAAATCGTATTTTATCACAAAATCTAACGCAAAGAATCAATAAAGTGTTTCAAAAAAGAAAAAGGTTCATATCTAAAGTGTTGCCAAGGAAAAGCGAGGAATGTTATACTGACCGAAAAGGATGGGATGACGCATGACGGATTCGTATGAGGATATTCTTCACTTGCCGCACCATGTTTCCGCAAAGCGGCGGCGGATGTCCAATGTCGAACGGGCGGCGCAGTTTTCGCCCTTTGCGGCGCTGACAAGCTACGGCGAGGCGGTGGAGGAGACGGCACGGCTGACGCAGGAAAAACTGGAACTGGATGAATCGGCCAAGGCGGAGATCAATGACCGGCTGCTCTGGTTGGCGCAGCATATTCGGGAACTGCCCGGAGTAAGGGTGACCTATTTTGTGCCGGACGAGCGAAAAACGGGCGGACAATATGTCACGGAGGTTGGCGCGCTGCGCCGCATTGACGAGTACAATCACGTCATCGTGATGGAAAACGGGTTGGAAATTCCCATGGAGGATATCTTTGACCTGAAAGCGGAGAGAAAGAGCGAAGAATAAGCGAAAAAAGCAAGAGACGAGCTGAGATTGAAGCTGCTGAACGCGAACTTTTCCGTCTGCAAAACGGCGGGGGAGCCGAAGATCAACCCGGCCGCGGCATTCTGCATTACCGCCCGAACGGATGAGGTTTGTCAAACGGATGATGTACCGGCCGGAACGGCCGAAAGGGAGGAGGACTGAAAGACCTTTCGCATTCAGGAAACGCTGGATTTTTTCGCCGGTTGGCATTCTGGCGGAAAACAAAATCGGAAGCTTCGTGATTTCCGCGTTCCATACCGATGATGTGCCGGTGAAGCGCGAAGCCGTCTGAGCGCTGCAAGACGCCGGATATGTTTTCGAAAAATGAGATTTTATCCCTTTGCGGAGACAATTTCCGCAGAGGGTTTTTTGTGCAGAAAATTTACAGGAATATCCTTGAAATTCGAGGAAAAAGAAATATAATTGAAATGTTCAAAATTGAATTGTTTGAGCGGGAGGAATCAGTATGCTGACAGCATCGCAGGTCTACACCCATTCCAGACTGCTGCTGGACGCCTACGCCGGCATCATGCGTCCGCTGAGCGCGGAGCTGAACATGGCGCAGACGGCGGTGGATATCCTGATGTTTCTGGCCAACAATCCGGGCTATGATACGGCGAAGGACATCTGCACCATGCGCCATCTGAAACCGGGGATCGTTTCGTTCCATGTGGAAAATTTGGTGCAGGAGGGATACCTGGAGCGGCAGAATGTGCCCGGGGATCGGAGAAAGTGTCGGTTGGTCTGCACGGAAAAGGCGGCGTCCATTATTGAAAAAGGGCGTGCGCTGCAAGCAAAATTTATGCGCCAGATGACCAAAGGGCTGGAAAAAGAACAGATAGATACTCTGGTGACCTGCCTGGAAACCTTTGAGAAGAATCTTTCCGGCATCGCGCAGATGCAGTTTGAGGAGGAAAAGAAATGAGCCAAAGTCTGGACAAGACCTTTCTGGGCACAGAGCCCATCGGCAAGCTGCTGCTGAAGCTGGCCATCCCCACGGTCGTGGCGCAGCTGGTCAACATGCTCTACAACATTGTGGACCGCATCTACATCGGGCATATGCCCGGCGACGGTGCGCTGGCGCTGACAGGCGTGGGCGTGTGCATGCCGGTGATCATGATTATTTCCGCTTTTGCGGCGTTTATTGCCTCCGGCGGCGCACCAAGAGCGTCGATCTTTATGGGGAAGCAGGATCACAATACAGCCGAAAAGATATTGGGCGGCTGCTTTTCTCTGCAGATTGTCATTTCGCTGGCGCTCACAGCCGTGCTGCTGATCTGGGGACGCGGCCTGCTGATGGCCTTCGGCGCGAGCGAAAATACGATCGAATACGCTGTCGATTACATGATGATTTATGCGCTGGGCACGATCTTTGTGCAGCTGACGCTGGGCATGAACGCCTTCATCACAGCGCAGGGCTTTGCCAGCATCGGCATGTGGACGGTGCTCATCGGCGCGGTGATCAACATCGCGCTCGACCCGCTGTTCATCTTCGGTCTGCATATGGGCGTGCGCGGCGCAGCGCTGGCCACCGTGATTTCGCAGGGTGTTTCCTGTGCCTGGGTGCTGCGCTTCCTGACGGGCAAAAAAACGCTGCTGCGGCTGAAAAAGGAAACTCTGTTCCGCAATTTCAAGCTGGTGCTGCCGTGCATCGCGCTGGGCAGCGCGGCCTTTATCATGCAGTCCAGCGAAAGCGTGATCTCGGTGTGCTTCAATTCTTCGCTGCTCAAATACGGCGGGGATGTGGCCGTGGGCGCGATGACGATCCTGACCAGTGTGATGCAGTTCGCCATGCTGCCCCTGCAGGGCATTGCGCAGGGCGCACAGCCCATCACCAGCTATAACTACGGTGCGCGCAACACAGCCAGAGTCCGCGAGACCTTCCGCAAGCTGCTGATCGCGTGCCTGACCTATTCCGTGCTTCTGTGGGGCTTTATTCAGCTCTTCCCCGGCGCGTTCGCCTCGATGTTCACGACCGATGCAGAGCTGCTGGCCTTCACAACCCGCGCCCTGCGTATCTACTGCGGCGCGCTGTTCATCTTCGGCCTGCAAATCGCCTGCCAGATGACTTTTGTCTCCATCGGCAATGCGGGATGCTCGATCGTGGTGGCGGTGCTGCGCAAGTTCGTGCTGCTGATCCCGCTGATTTACATCCTGCCGGCATTCCTTCCGGACAAGACCACGGCGGTGTATCTGGCTGAACCCGTGACTGACGCCATCGCCGTTACCTGCACGGCCTTCCTGTTTGCATGGCAGTTCAAAAAGGCGCTGCGCAAGCTGGAACAGCCCGCTTCGGTGCAGGAAAAAGAAACATAATCCGCCAGATTTCACAACAAAATTACTTTGGAAAGGCGCTGCCCCGCTTGCATTTCCAAACGGTTTGTTTTATGATATGTTTGGAACACTAGGGAAGAACCTGATTCTTCCGGCGTTCCCCATAGGTTAAAAACATGTTCCGCTCTTGAGGCGGGCATGAATCTTTACAAAAGGAGATAGAACGTAATGGCAATCGATCTGAGCAAGTATGGCATTACCGGAACGGTGGAAATCGTTCACAATCCGTCTTACGAGCAGCTCTTTGAAGAAGAGACCAAACCCAGTCTGGAAGGCTTTGAAAAGGGCCAGGTCAGCGAGCTGGGTGCCGTCAACGTCATGACCGGCGTTTACACCGGCCGCTCCCCCAAGGACAAGTTCATCGTCATGGACGATACTTCCCGCGACACCGTGTGGTGGACCTCCGACGCTTACAAGAACGACAACCATCCCGCTTCCGAGGAAGCCTGGAAGGCCGTCAAGGAGATCGCCAAGAAGGAGCTGTCCAACAAGAAGCTCTACGTTGTGGATGCTTTCTGCGGCGCCAACAAGGACACCCGCATGGCCATCCGCTTCATCATGGAAGTGGCCTGGCAGGCACACTTCGTGACCAACATGTTCATCAAGCCCACCGAGGAAGAGCTCAAGAACTTCGAGCCTGACTTCGTTGTTTACAACGCCTCCAAGGCTAAGGTCGAGAACTACAAGGAGCTGGGCCTGAACAGCGAGACCTGC
>OLGF01001872.1_pt1 | contig 21119 bp, 13 predicted proteins | sample 1604971 | NCBI WGS metagenome assembly OLGF01 (sample SAMEA3888902, study PRJEB22519) | human gut metagenome | biome: human gut; feature: human-associated habitat; material: faeces | place: Denmark | collected 2011 | reverse complement strand
GGCCAACGAGGGGGGGGGGTGCGCCATGAATTGCAAAGATATTTTTGACATTCTCTCCCAATGCGGACTTGGCGCACTCCTGCTCTCCGGCGACGGAAAGATTCTGGACATCAACGCGATTGGGGACCAGCTCCTCCTTGGAAACGGTGAGCTGATCGGAAAGCCTCTGAGCATCATCGCTCCTGCCCTATGCGAGCCCGTTGAAAAAAAGAAATACGAGAACGTGGCTTTCGGGAAGTACGTGATGCGCTGCTCCGCGCCACAGGCCAGCGATCTTCCGCCCCGGGCCCAGCTGGTGGCCTTTCAGGACGCCTCCGACAGTGTGCAGCGGGATATGCTGCTGAGTATTGTGAACCAGAGCACAGAGGGCGTGATCCTCTGTGACGAGAAAAGCCGGATCTGCCTGCTGAACGACGCCGCAGTTAAAATGGACTCCATCGTTGCTGCCGAGGTGATCGGAGAGGACATCCGGAACGTCTACTTCACTCACGATCACTCGGATCTGCTCGTTCCCACCGTCATTCGCGATAAAACACCCATGCGGAATGTCCGCCAGTACTACACCACTCGATATGGCCGCGATGTAGACATTGTATCCAACAGCTTTCCGGTCCTCCGGGGGGAACAGACCCTGGGCGGGTTCAGCCTCATGGAGGACTGGGCCATGGTGGATCAACTGCACAAGCAGATCATCGATCTGCAGGAGAAGCTGACCGACTTAACTTCCTCCGGAAACAAGCGGAGTCCCAAGAGCACATTGACCGCAAAATACCATTTCCAAGATATCATCTATGTCAGCTCCGCCATGCATGACATCATAGCACATTGCAAACAGGCCGCCAAATCGGACTCCTCAGTCATGATCTATGGGGAAACCGGAACCGGCAAGGAATTGATCGCCCAAAGCCTGCACAACGCCAGCAAGCGGGCAAACGGCCCTTTCCTGGCCATCAACTGCGCCGCCCTGCCGGAGCCTCTGCTGGAGAGCCTTCTGTTCGGCACGGAGCGCGGCTCATATACGGGAGCGGAATCTCGGGCAGGCCTTTTCGAGCAGGCAAATCATGGTACCCTTTTGCTGGATGAGCTCAATTCCATGAACATCAGCGTTCAATCCAAGCTCCTGCGGGTGCTGCAGGACGGGATGGTCCGTCGGGTGGGCGGCGTCTCCGAGACCCATGTGGATGTGCGGGTCCTCTCCAGCATCAACGTCCCGCCTTATCAGGCCATTGCGGAGGGAAATCTCCGTCAGGATCTGTTTTACCGCCTGGGCGTGGTCAATATCACCGTTCCGCCCCTGCGGGAGCGTCGGGAGGACATCCCCCTGCTGGCCAAGCAGTTTATTATGGAGTTCAACAAAAAGCTGGGCAAAAATGTTTCCACCCTGCATCCGGACACCTTAAAGCTGCTTCAGGAATATCATTGGCCCGGTAATGTACGGGAATTCCAGCATGTGATCGAACACGCCATGAACATCATTCCCGCCGACTGCTCCGTGCTCACGCCGGAATACATCTTTATGCCGTCGCTCCAGCATCCTCCGGCAGCAAGCAGAACTCCCTTCTCAGAAGCTGCTCAGACACCGATAAAACGCGCTTCATCGAAGGAGCTCTCTTTGAACGGTCATATGCAGAATGTGGAGCGGGAGGCGATCTGCAAGGTTCTTCAGGCCTGCGGCGGCAATGTGACCAAGGCCGCAAAGCTGCTGAAAATGAGCCGTCAAAGCCTGCAGTACCGCATCAAGCGCTATCAAATCGACCTCCGGGAGCTGATGCAGGAGGCTATTCAAAGCCTGGATTTTTCATGAATGCCTTTCCCTTTCACTGTGCGTGAAAACGCACACTTTCTAAAAGGAAGAGAGCTGATGTCCGACACATCAGCTCTCTTCCGCTTTTTTGCAATGCTGCCGCGCCGGTATCTTACCAGCCCAGCTTCGCCAGGAACTTGATCTTACTTCTGGGAGCCATGGGCTCTCCGTTGTCCGGTGCATCAGCCACCTCGGGCTCCGGCTCAAACATGCCGTCCGCTCTCCGCGGCCGCTTCAAAATGAATCGGATGAAGCCCAGCAGGCAGGCCAGACAGATGAAGCACATGGGGATGCCGGCAAAGGACTTGATGGTCTTGACGCCATCAATTCCGCCCAGCACAACGAATACCGCCGCCACCACGGCAAAAACGGTGCCCCAGAACAGCTTCATCCAAATGGGAGCCTCCGTGTTCTCATTGGAGTCGTCCATGCACATGCCGGCCAGCGTCACCGCCATGGAGTCGCACTGGGTGACAAGGGAAATCGTAATGATCACCAGCATGACGATCTTGGCGATCGTGCTGAGCGGCAGCACGTCGAACAACGCCAGTGTCAGCGCCTCGGCTCCCTGGGTGTTATAGATGTTCAGGAAGTCCATGCTGCCCTCCCACAGCTGCGCGTGCAGGATCGTACCGCCAAAGACCGTGAACCAGACAATACCAAACAGGGCAGGCAGCAGCCACTCGATCAAAACGAACTCCCGCAGCGTACGGCCGTTGGCGCAGCGGACCATGAACAGACCCAGCAGCGGCGCATAGGCCATCCAGTCCACCCACCAGTACATATCCCAGCTCTGGGGCCACATGCCTGCATCGGGATAGGGCGCGGTATTCAGGCTGTTGGCGAAGAACTCGGTGAAATAGCTGCCCAGGGTCTCCGTGAACAAATTGCAGAGATAGGTAGTGGGTCCGGCCAGGAACACAAACAACAGCAGAATAAAGAAGAGCTGGACGTTCCGGTTGGAGAGCCAGGTGATTCCCGCCCGCAGGCCACTGATGGCGGAGGCGTTATAGCACACAAACATCACGGCAATGATCGCAACATAGATGATCATGCTGGGCTCAATGCCCGCAAATGCCTTGACAGCGGTGGACAGCTGCATGGCGCCATATCCCAGGCCGCCCGCCACGGCAGCGGTCAATGCGAAAGCAGACCAGGCGTCAAATGCGTTGGCCCATTTGCTGTGGATCACATCTTTTCCGAAAATCGGGATCAGCATGGTGCTGGTCCGGAATGGCGCCCGCTTGTTCAGGATCAAATAGGCCAGGATGACGCCGGTGACCACGCAGGTGGCATAGGGCGTCAGGCCCCACTGCATGAAGCAGCGCACCATGCTCCACAGGACGGCCCCGTTGCTGCCGGCCTCCAGACCGGTATACGCCGGGGGCTCCATGGCAAAGATCAGCGGTTCCGCAGCGCCCCAGAACACCACGCCGGCGCCGATACCCGTGCACAAGGAAATACCGAACCACTGCATCATGGTGAATTTGGGCTTAGCGTTGGGACCACCCAATTTGACCTTTCCCAGCGGGGTGACCATCACAACAATACAGAATATGACCATGGCCAGACACACCAGACTGGAGAACCAGCCCAGTCCCCACATGGCATTGTTCATCACAAGGTTATAAAGAATATCATAAAACTTCTCTGCATTGATCAGAATGGCCCCCAGCATGATTACAAACAGGACCACCGTCACCGACATGACGGACCATTTGACTTTCACTTTCTCTTTCACTTTTTCTTCCTCCCTTAGTATTGATGGTTTTCCGGGGATGTGCTTGATTCTGCCCTCCTTCTATAACTGTTACCTGTTGGTTTGGTGCGCGGGGAATATGGATGAGATGAAAAAGGTATCAGGGCACGGTCACCTGACTCCAGCCCCGTTATCCCAGACGTTTGAAGCACGGGCATTCCCGGTAGGCCTTGGGGGTCATACCGGTGATCGAATGGAAAGCGCGGGTAAAGGTGGAATTGCTGCTGTATCCCACCATCACCGCGATCTCCATAACACTGAAATTGGTCTCTACCAATAGCTCCTTTGCCCGGTTCACCCGGATATGGCGCAAATACAGGCTGGGCGAACAGCCGGTCTGCTGTTTGAACCAGTCGTTGTAATACGTGACGTTATAGCTCTCCATCTCCGCCAGCTGATTGACGGTGATGGGCAGGTCATAGTGCTCTCCAATGTACCGAATGGAAGGCGCAGCACAGTTTTCGCACAGTTTGCTGTACAAATAACTGTAGAGATGACGGACAGACTTGCTGTCCGGATTCTGCCGCAGCTCACTCTGGATCAATTCCACCAACTGGGTGATCTGGCCGTGCATGGACACCACGGTGGGATAGCACAGCGCCGCCACTTCCCGGTTGTCCAGGACCTCCAGCGGCAGGTTGAGCACCAGCAGCCGCCCGCGGTAATTGCAGCGGTGGTTCATGCCGGGCGGGACGAAAAACAGCTCCTGAAGCTTCACTTCATACTCCGTCTCCTCTGCCCGGATCCGCATGGTCTCCTGAAGAGGCACCAGAATTTGAGGGTACGGATGGCTGTGCTCTCCCGTGCACTCCTGAAAGATCTGAATACAGACGTGCTCGCTCATGATGTTACCTCCTCGCTGCGCTCACCGTACGGTCTTCACATGCCGCCGGACCACATTCCGGCAAACCTCCATCTGCTCCGGCGTGGGGGTAGGTACCTCCCCAAGCAGGTAGGGGCGGCCAAGCTTCTCATAGGTCGCGGTACCCAGCTTGTGATAGGGCAGCAGCTCCACATGGTCCAGCCAGTTCAGCTGGGCACAGAAGCGGCCAATGTTCTCCAGTTCCTGGAAATCATCGTTAATCCCCGGGATAATGGGCGTGCGTACCACCAGGCGGGGACATTTTTCCAGCTGATTGGTCCGAAGCAGGTTGTCCAGAATCACTTGATTATTGATGCCGCAGTACTGCTTATGCAGTCCGCTGCTGAATATCTTCAGATCCACATAGGCGGTATTGATATGGGGCAGAAGCAGCTGGATCTTCTCCCAAGGGGCAAAAAAGGAGGTCTCCACCGCTGTGTTGATACACTCCATTCTGGCATTTTTCAGCAGTGCCAGGGTGAACTCCGGCTGAGCCAGGATCTCTCCGCCGGAGAGTGTCAGTCCGCCGGCAGAGATGAAATAGAAAAGGGAATCCTTTCGAATCTCCCGCATCACCTCTGCCACGGTCATCAGCGTACCGTAGGTATTGGTTTCCGTCTGCTCGATCTGAAAAGACTGACTCTCCGGTGTGGAGCACCACTGACAGCGGAGGGGACAGCCCTTCAAAAACACCACGGTCCGCAGTCCCTCTCCATCGTGGATGGAGGACCGTTCGATCCGCAATACCATCCCCTTGCGGTCTTTATCGAATGCTTCCATACTTATCTCTCCTTTAGAACGGCTCTGTCGGGTGCTCTGCCTCCGGCACGGCAGCGATAAAGGCCGATGGCCGCAGAGGTCATGCCGATGGCCTCACACAGGACGCTGGAGATCGATCCGGCCGCCATAGCGTAGACCAGCCACAGCGGTCCTGCGCAGAAGAGCTTGTTCAGCCGCATGACCCAGGCATCGTCGGTCCAGGTGGTGAGGACCACCGAGAGCATGGACACCATGGCACATATGTTGGCTGGACGCAGATCGTCCCGCCAGACAACAACGCAGGAGACAGCCATCAACACCGAGAAGATCCAGCGCCATCCAGGCCATCTGGCCCATTTCCAACGATCCCGACAGCTATAGATGAGCTGGTTCCCTGCGGCGACCAGGAGGGTCACGCAGCCGCTGTAACTGCTCAGGAGCAAATAGTGGAGCACATACAGCAGGTCACCGACGGTTTTGCACAGCATGAGCCCCCGGCCAGTCTTGCACTGGTAGCTTCCGATACAGAAGGCCATGGCCGCAAAGCCGATGGATTGTGTGATAAGTGTGTCCATTGTTCGCTTCTTTCCGCTCCGCCCCCTTCCGGGGGCGGAGCATAGGGTTTCATCCTGTCAGCATTATCTGCCGCAGCAGCCGCCGACCCAGCTGTTGATCTCCGTGCGGCCGATGATCTCGTCCTGGGTCTCCTTGCCCAGTTCCACGAAGAAAGCGGTGTAGCCGGCTACCCGGATCAGAAGATCCCGGTGCTTATCGGGATTCACCTGGGCATCGAGCAGGGTCTCGCGGTCCACGCAGTTGATCTGCGCGTGATACACGTCCAGCATGCACATGGTCTTGAGCATATTCATACCGTGGGCAATGCCGTCCTCGCCCTTGAGCATCTCCGGCTCGAACTTCATGTTCAGCTGGGTGCCCTGGGTGAAACGGGCGTGCGGGATGTGGCTGACAGACTTCAGCAGAGCGGTGGGGCCATTGATGTCGGTGCCGCCGGTGGCGCCGATGCCGTCAGTCAGCGGCGTGCGGGCATTGCGGCCGGAAGGCAGAGCGCCCACCCACTGGCCGATAGGTGTGTTGCCGGAGACCGGCAGCATACCGCAGGTCATCTTGCCGAAGAGGGTATCGTACTTCTCGAACTGATCCACCACGTGGGTAAAGATCTCGCCAACGCAGAAGTCGGCCCGTTCATCGTCGTTGCCGTACTTCGGCGCCGCCAGACACATGGCCTGCACGTCCTCATATCCCACGAAGTCGGCATCCAGTGCCTGAATCAGCCGTTCCATAGTCAGCTTCTTCTCGTCGTAGACCAGGTGCTTCACCGCCGCCACGGAGTTGATGATGTCGGCTTGACCCACAGTGATGACGCCGCCGCCCACGGTGTACTTGGCCGCACCCGGCTGGCTGTAATCCTTGCCCACCTCCATGCAATGGGGGAATCCCAAAGACAGCACCGGCACAGGACGGTAGTTCATGCTGAGGTAGTCCAGCAGCTGGTTGCCGGAGGTGATCACATCCACAGCGTGGTCGATATGAGCCTTGACTGCGTTGAAGAAGTCGTCAAAGGTTTTGAAATCCCGGGGGTCACCGGTGTGAACGGAGACCTGTTCGCCAGTGATGCGGCTGCGGCCGTCGTTCAGGGCCAGCTCCACCATGGCGCCCATATTGATGTCGGCGATATCGGTGTATTCTTTCAGCTTACCGGAGAGGTTGGTCTCCACACAGCCGCAGGGGTTCCAGTCCCAGGCTTCGCTCAGGGGAACGCCCTTGTTCAGCATCATGCGGATACCCACATCATTGGCGTACACCGCCGGCATGGTCAAGCCCATACCGATGCACTCCACCGCCTTGTGCAGCAGGGAATCCGGGTTCTTGGAGATGCTATATGTCACAGAGAGGTTGGGCTCCTTGAACTTCACGTCCTCGGTGGCCTGGATCATCATGTAGCTGAGCTCGTTGGTGGCGTCGTTGCCGTACTGGTCGATGCCGCCGCAGCTGGTCTGAACGGTGATGCAGTATCCGGCCGCGTACTGCGCAGTGACCTCATCCTGGAACAGGGACATCTCCGCAACCTTGATCCACAGGCAGTCCAGCAGCTCCTGGGCCTCGTCGTCTGTGAGAATACCGGCAGCCTTATCGGCCTTGTAGTAAGGATACAGGTACTGGTCCAAACGGCCTAGGTTGTAGGAGGAGGCATTCTGCTCCATATAGCAGGCGTACTCGTAGGCCAGGATAGACTGACAGGCCTCATAGAACGTACGGGCGGGATGCTCGGGCACCCAGCGGCAGACCTCCGCGATCTTCAGCAGTTCCGCCTTGCGGACGGGATCGGTGCACTCCGCCGCCTTCTGCTCCGCCAGTTCTGCATGACGGTGGGCCAGATGGATAACAGCGTCCGCCACCATGATCTCAGCGCGATAGAAGAAAGACTTCTCCAGGTCGCCGGGTACTGCGTCATCCAGCTTGGTCAAAGCCTCTTCCGCTTCCTTCTTAATGCCGCCGATGCCCACCTTCAGCAACCGGCGCCAGTCCACGGTGGTCTCGCCGTAGCCTCGAACAGCCTTGCGGTCGATGAAGATGATGCCATTGGTGCGCAAGGTCTCCATATCCTTGGGGGCCATCAGCCGCCAACGGTCCAGGACGCACTTGTTCTTCCAATAATCCTTGACTTCCTCCAGATAGATCTTTTTGCCCTCTTCGCTGAGATAGAAGGGATCGAAGGGGCGGGTGCTGATGGTATCCACCTCTTTCTCAATGACTCCGGAGGCGCTGTCCGGGTTCAGGATGCCTGCCCGGGGCTTGAAGCCAACACCGCCGACCAGCAGCTCGTGGTCCTGAATATAGATCTGCTTCTTCTCGCAGGTCCTGGCATAACCCGTTGCTTTCTGGATGATCCAGGGCTGGCCCTCTGTCTCCTTGAATCCCTCGGTGACGTATTTGGCGTTGTAGACGTCCATATCCACCCGGGTATTCAGATACTGCTGCCGCAGTGCTTCAATGCGCTCCATATAAGCTTTTGCCATGTCATGTGCCTCCCCAATTAGTTTTTTCGGTTTTACCGCAGTTCAGTTCCTTTTTTCCTTGTTCATTTGCCATGATATTTAAGCAAATTATATGCCAAAACAGCAATATCCCATTTTTTACCACGTTTCCCACTTTCATTTCTGTGCAGTCTGTACAGACTTTTCCCCTCTTGTGCAGTTTTTGTCCAACTTTCGTCTGCGCGTTTTTCTCTTTCCCACAAAGGCGGAAGCTCCGGCATCCAGACAGTCCCCATCGGTGCAAAAAGGATAGGTGCAAACTATTTTGCAGTTCTTTTGCACCCCCTGCAAAACTTCTTTGCGCCCTCACTGTCATTTGTTATTCTGCACAATAAAATATCATCATGTTTCAAAATCAATATCAGATCTTACATATTGTAGAGCGATACAGCCTGATCTGCCGCCATACTTTTGACTGCATTGTCCCGTATCGTATCCGGATAAAAGTTTCTGCGGGCCGCAGCATACTGCAGCCCGCAGAGGCAAGTAAGGAGATAAAAGGGGATCGAAACTTACTTCTTGGGGGTGAACACGCCCTCACGCAGGTAAGCCTGCAGTTCATCATGCGTCATGTGGCCGATTTCCAGATAGTCCAGCGTGTACTTGCTCTGGCTGGCCAGATCCCGCTTGAGCATGGTGCTGGCCAGCAGGATCATGGAGTCAATGATGGGAGTCTCCACGCCATACTTCTTGCCCAGCTGGCTCATGAGGTAGCAGCCCACGGGCACGTCCTCGGTGATGTAGCGGTTCTCCAGATCGAAGGGACCGTCGCCAAAGAAGTTCTCATACTTCTCGGTGAAGGGAACGGCAAAGTCAGGGCCCATGTATTCCTTGCCGTACATGGTGGTACGGGAGAAGAAATCCTCGTAATTGACCGTGCACAATCCCACTTCCATTGCCTTGGCCAGAGCCTTCTCCTCCTCCCAGAACCGAGCCTGGACCTCGGCGATGGCCGGGCACAGAGCAAAGCCGTACAGGGAGTAGTTCTTCTTCTCCTGACCCAGGACGGTGTCAAAGTTCTGCATGACGGCGGCACCCAGAACAGCGCCGGGCACATGGATGACCGGGTTCACGTTGGACAGGTTGATATCCAGCACCGTGTTGCCGCGGACAAAGCCGTGGTGGAACTCCTCGCCCTTCTTGGAGATGGTGACCTCACCCTCCGCGTCCATGATGGCGCCGAAAGCAGGAATATACCATGCAGAGGCCATGAAGTCATCGGTGTCGGTATCGGGCAGAGCGCAGCCGCGGATGGTGGTGATGCGGTCCTCCACCTTGCACTCGTTGGTGACCACACCGCCGCGGCGGACGACACGGATGCCGTAGGGAGCGGTATACCAGGCGCCAACGATGACCTTCTTGGTGCAGCCCATCTCCCGCATCAGCTTCCGGCAGATGAAAGTGCCACAGTTGTCCGGCAGGATGTGGATCACCTGACCATCCTCCAGCAGGGGGATCAGCTCGCGGAAAATGTCCTCATGGGCGATGGCGACGGCGGCCACGATGATGATGCCGGCGCCCTTGACAGCCTTGGCCATATCGTCGGTGGCCATGGCAATCTTTACCGTACCCTTGCGCTGATAGCCGAAATAGCTGAACTGGGCACCGGAGAGGGTGATGCCGGTCTTCTCAATGTTGGTAAAGTTGATCTTGGCGAAGCGGGGCTGGTCCCACAGGCGGACCTCCTTGCCCTCCAGGGCGCAGTCCGCAGCCATGGTCTTGCCGACGGCACCGGCGCCCAGGATCGCGATGGGCATATCCTTCAAATAACTCATATCTGCCATTGTAATATCCTCCTTTTGTTTTTCCGTCGGCATCAGCGCCGGCGTGCTTGCTTGGTTTTCTGACTGCTCTCTCATCCACTGAGGCCATTGTAACCAAGGCCAAAACGCTGTGCTTTGCTGAATCTGTCTGGTTTTTTGCAGACTTTCGGATTGTTTTGCGCTATTTTTTGATCTGTGTCCGATTCATTTATATATAAGAAAACCGACCCCGGGAACAGGACAGAAACAGCAAAAAACATGCGAAAAGAGGCAAATCCTCCCTTTCCCGTCTCCGATACAATAGAATCGGAAATGGACCGGCGGACTCTCCGCCTCTGTCCGCAAAGGAGTAACCTATATTGACACCTGACAAGGGGGAAATCGTATGGCAACGAAAATCGAGATCATGGACGGCAACCAAGCAGCGGCGTATATTTCCTACGCGTTCACGGAGGTGGCGGGCATCTTCCCTATCACACCGTCATCTCCTATGGCAGAGTATGTGGATGAATGGGCTGCCAATGGAAAGAAAAACCTCTTTGGTCAGCCAGTACAGGTGGTTGAAATGCAGTCTGAAGGCGGTGCCGCCGGCACAGTTCATGGCTCTCTCCAGTCTGGAGCTCTGACCACCACTTATACTGCCTCTCAGGGCCTGTTGCTGATGATCCCCAATATGTATAAGATCGCAGGCGAGATGCTGCCGGGTGTATTCCATGTCTCCGCCCGCACCCTCTCTGTTCACGCCCTGTCCATCTTCGGCGACCATTCCGATGTGATGGGTGTCCGCAGCACAGGCTTTGCTATGCTGGCATCCTCTTCTCCACAGGAAGTCATGGATTTGGGCGCCGTGGCACACCTTACCGCCATCCACTGTCGGATGCCTTTCCTGCATTTCTTTGATGGATTCCGCACCTCTCATGAGATTCAGAAGATTGAAGCATCGGATTACGAGGAGCTGCGTCCCCTGGTTGATATGGAATCCCTGAAAGCCTTCAGGGCCCACTCCTTGAATCCGGAGCATCCCGCTACCCGCGGCACCACGGTCAACCCGGACATCTTCTTCCAGTGCCGTGAGGCCTGCAACCAGAAGGTGGATGCTATTCCCGAAGCTGTAGAGCACTACATGGCGGAGATCAGCCGTGTGACTGGGCGCCCTTATCATCTCTTTGACTATTACGGTGCTCCCGATGCCGAGCGAGTCATCATTCTCATGGGATCCGCCGCCGAAACCGCCAAAGAGACCGTGGACTATCTGATTTCCAAAGGCGAGAAGGTGGGCCTCATCAACGTCCATTTGTACCGTCCCTTCTCCGCCGAGCACTTCCTAGCCGCTGTTCCCGCTACCTGCAAGCGCCTTGCGGTGCTGGACCGCACCAAGGAGCCCGGCGCCATGGGAGAACCTCTGTACCAGGATGTCTGCGCCATCTACCAGCAACGCGGCATCCCCATGGAGATCGTGGGCGGCCGTTACGGTCTCTCTTCCAAGGACACCACTCCCGGCCAGATTCTAGCGGTGTTCGACAATCTCAAGCAGGACGTACCCAAGCACAACTTCACCATCGGCATCGTGGACGATGTGACTTACACCTCTCTGCCGCTGACGCAGGAGATTGAGACCGCTCCCGCCGGCCAGACCAGCGCCGAGTTCTGGGGCATGGGTTCCGACGGTACCGTGGGTGCCAACAAGAACTCCATCAAGATTATCGGTCATGCCACGGACCTCTACTGCCAGGCTTATTTCGTCTATGACTCCAAAAAATCCGGCGGTCTGACCCAGAGCCATCTCCGCTTTGGCAAGACCCCCATCCGCTCTCCTTACCTCATCTCCGCAGCAGACTTCGTCGCTTGCCATACCCCCTCCTATGTCCACAAATACGACATGGTGAAAAACCTCAAGGAGGGCGGTACGTTCCTGCTCAACTGCCCCTGGGATCAGGACGGTCTGGAGCAGAACCTGCCCGCCTCCATGAAGCGAGCCCTGGCACAAAAGCACGCGAAACTATACACCATCGACGCTATCCGTATCGCCCGGGAACTGGGGCTTGGCAGCCGCACCAACACCATTTTGCAGGCTGCGTTCTTCACCCTCACCGGCGTTATCCCCATTGCGCAGGCGGTCTCTGAGATGAAGGAGGCCATTTACAAGACCTATTACAAGAAGAAGGGGCAGGCCGTGGTGGACATGAACAACGCCTCCATCGACCACGGCATCAATGAGCTCCAGGAAATCCCCATCCCTGACAGCTGGCTGGATGCACAGGATGCCCCCCAGCAGAGCCCGGCTCCCGCTTTCATTCAGGATGTGGTGGCGGTGATGAACCATCAGGAGGGCGACAGCATCCCCGTTTCCACCGTGGTGAAGTACGGAATGGAAGACGGCACTTGGCCTGCCGGTACCTCCAAGTTTGAAAAGCGCGGCGCTGCCGTGGAGGTCCCGGAGTGGGACGCCTCCAAGTGCCTCCAGTGCAACCAGTGTGCTCTGGTCTGCCCCCATGCTGCCATCCGGCCCATCCTGCTGGGCAGCGCCGAGGAATCTGCCAAGCCCGCGGGCTTCGATACCGTGGATGCCAAGGGCATGAGCGGCAAGTATACCTACCGTCTCCAGGTCTCTCCCTATGACTGCACCGGCTGCGGTAGCTGTGTCAATGTGTGCCTGGCCAAAGAAACCGCTTTGACCATGCGTCCCTTCGAAAGCCAGCTGGCTCAAGCGGATAACTGGACCTACGGCGTGGAGCAGGTGGAGATCAAGCGTGACGCCATCAGCGACAAGAATGTGAAGGCCTCCCAATTCGCTAAGCCCTATTTCGAATTCTCCGGCGCCTGCGCCGGCTGCGGCGAAACCCCCTACATCAAGCTGGTGACGCAGCTCTTCGGTGAACGGATGTACATCACCAATGCCTCCGGCTGCTCCTCCGCCTATGGCGGCTCTACCCCCTCCTCCCCCTACTGCACGGACTGCAAGGGCTACGGACCCGCCTGGGCCATGAGCCTGTTCGAGGACAATGCAGAGTACGCCTACGGTTATCTTCTGGGCCAGGACGCAGTGAAGCGGCAGCTGGTAGAACACGTCCAGGCCCTGGCCGAGAGCGGCATCGCCGTGGACCAGTGCAACGCCTATCTGGAAAAGGGCAACGACCCGGCGGTCACCCGCCAGGTCAGCGACGATCTGCTGGCGGCCATCGAGAACGACAACAGCGACGCGGCCACCTTTATCCGGCAGAACAGGGAGTACCTGACGAAGAAGTCCGTGTGGGCCTTCGGCGGCGACGGCTGGGCCTACGACATCGGCTACGGCGGACTGGATCACGTGCTGGCCTCCGGTAAGGATATCAATGTGTTGGTGCTGGACACTGAGGTGTACTCCAACACCGGCGGTCAGTCCTCCAAGGCCACCCCTGTGGGCGCCGTGGCGCAGTTCCAGGCCAGCGGTAAGAAGACCCGTAAGAAGGACCTGGGCCTGCTGCTGATGACCTACGACAATGTCTATGTGGCGCAGTGCTCCATGGGTGCCAATCCCAACCAGCTTATCAAGGCCATCAAGGAGGCCGAGGCACATAAGGGCCCGTCCATCGTTATCTGCTATGCACCCTGTATCAATCACGGCATCAAGAAGGGTATGAACAATGTCCAGCAGGAGATGAAGGACGCGGTGGCTTCCGGCTACTGGAACCTGTACCGTTACAGCCCCGAGACCAAGAAGTTCACTCTGGATTCCAAGGAGCCCACCATGCCTCTGTATGACTTCATGAAGGGCGAGGTGCGCTACGCTTCCCTGGAGCTGAGCTTCCCGGAGAATGCCAAGGTACTGTTTGCCGACGCGGAAGAGGCCGCCAAGGAGAAGTACGAGTACTATAAGCGTAAGTCTGAGGACTAACGGACGCTGCATAATAAAACCGCTGCGGGCGGGGCGCAAAAACCCCGCCCGCTTTTCCTGAGAATTCCTGTTAAAGCATTGACAAAGTTATAGAAAAGTGATAAAATTAACAAAGGAAAAATAGTAGAGAGAGGCGAGGAAGCTATGGCCATTCCGTTTGATTATACAGCCGAATATAAGCGTAAGCTCTGCACTCCGGACGAGGCAGCGAGAGTTGTTAAGAGCGGTGACTGGATCGACATCTCTATGGGTGGAGCCTTTCCGTCCTTGATGGACGCCGCCGTTGCACGCCGCAAGGATGAGCTGCGGGGTGTGAAGGTGCGGGGATACCTCATTTCTCAGCCCATCCAAATGGTGGAGTGCGACCCCACGCGGGAGCATTTTATTTACAACAGCTGGCATATGTCCGGGTATGAGCGTAAGCTGTGCGACCGGGGCTTGTGCAACTTCAGCCCCATGGTGTTCCGGAACCTGGGCTGGTATTACACGCAGTTCCTTACGGTGAATGTGGCCATGATGTGCGTTACGCCCATGAATGAGCACGGGTATTTTAATTTCTCCGTCAGCAATGCCTCTGCCCGGGCTGTGCTGGACAAGGCGGATATCGTTATTTTGGAGATAAATGAGAATCTGCCCTGGGTCTATGGCGGTTTGGACGAGTGCATCCATATCAGCGATGTGAACATGATCGTGGAGGGGGAGCATGGCCCGCTGCCCAATGTGAAGTCCGGTGAGGCCTCCGAGGCGGAGATGAAGATCGCGGAGTTTGTGGTGCAGAACATGACAGATGGCTGTACCCTGCAGCTTGGTATCGGCTCCCTGCCCAACGCCGTGGGCCAGATGATCGCCAAGAGCGACCTGAAGGACCTTGGCATACATACGGAAATGCTGTGTGACTCCTACCTGGATATGTACAAGGCGGGAAAGATCACCAACAACAAGAAGGCTATCGACCGCTACAAGAGTGTTTTCGGTCTGGCCCTGGGTTCACAGGACCTGTACGACTGGATCCGGGAGAACCCGGGTGTGGTCACTTACCCCATTTCCTACTGCAACGATGCAGCCGTTGTGGGTAAGCTGGATAACTTTGTGTCTATAAACAACTGTATTTCCGTGGACCTGTATGGTCAAATCTGCGCCGAGAGCTCCGGTACCCGCCAGATCAGCGGCACCGGCGGCCAGCTTGACTTCCTGGAGGCGGCGGCGGTATCCCGTGGCGGCAAGGCCTTCATCTGCCTGACCTCCTCCTTCACCAATAAAAAGGGGGAGATGGTTTCCCGCATCAATCCCACCCTGGTCACCGGTGATGTGGTCACCGATCCCCGAAGCTTGGCCTACTATATCGTCACCGAGTACGGCGGCGTGAGCTTGGTGGGCTGCAGCACCTGGGAGCGGGCCGAGCGGCTAATCTCCGTGGCGCATCCGGCTTTCCGGGATGAGCTTATCGCTGCGGCGGAGAAGCAGGGCATTTGGATCCGCTCCAACAGACGGTAAAATGGATTTACATAAAAGACTGCGCAGGAGCAGCACGCGGTGATCGACCAAAACACCTGCCTCAACTGTGGCATGTGCGCCATCGTGTGCCCCCGCCATGTGATTGTGGACAGACGAGGCGTTGTGGCAAATTACAGGTAAATCAATTTTATAAGACAAAAACCGACCGAAACACACAGGGTGCTTCGGTCGGTTTTAAATTATGTATTGGGCGACTCCAAATCGTAGACCAGGGTGCGGCGGAGGGCTTCGCTCTGGAAGCGGTCCAGGCCCACATAATAGTCGAACAGGTCCAAAACCTCCCGCTTGGTGAAGTCGGGCATCATCTCCCGCAGGTGCCGGGCCTTGGGGTCGACCTTGAAAATGTGGCCGGTCTCCAGCTCGTAGGCGCAAGGGGCGCCCCGGGTCTCGGCGTAGCTGCCTATGCCCTCAAAATACATATAGCTGGCGACCTTGCGCTGGATGCGCCCATCCTTCAAAATCTTGAAGTAGCCGCCGGGGCCGTCGGAGGCGAACACATAGCTGGTGACGCCGGGGAACTTCCGCTGTAAATTTTGAAACAGGGCGGAATGGCGGTGGCCCGTGAAAACGAAGCTGCCCAGGTTGTCCAGCTCCAACATAACGCAGCGGCTGTTTTTCAAATGCTTTTTGCAGCGGTAGGGGGCCAGAGGGTCTGTGTAGGTCTCCCGCAGGCGGCAAAAATAGGTTTGGTCGCTGTAATAGCCGGGCAGGGTGGCTTCGTCCCCCAGCAGCGGGTCCAGAGGGAGAAACATGACGCAGAAATGGCCGCTGAAAAGGCCCGGCAGGTCGCTTGCGGTGCGGCGAAAGTCGCGAAGCAGTGACGCAAAGAGGCTCATGCGCTTAGTTCAGGAAATCCTTCAGCTTTTTGCTGCGGGAGGGGTGACGGAGCTTACGCAGGGCCTTGGCCTCGATCTGACGGATACGCTCTCGGGTGACATTAAACTCCTTGCCCACCTCCTCCAGAGTGCGGGTGCGTCCGTCCTCAATGCCAAAGCGCAGCTTCAGGACCTTTTCCTCCCGAGGGGTGAGGGTACTCAGCACATCCACCAGCTGTTCCTTCAGCAGGGTGAAGCTGGCGGCCTCGGAGGGCTCGGACGCGCCCTCATCAGGGATGAAGTCGCCCAGGTGGGAGTCCTCCTCCTCGCCGATGGGGGTCTCCAGGGATACAGGCTCCTGAGCGATTTTCAGAATCTCCCGAACCTTATCCACGGGCATATTCATCTGCGCGGCAATTTCCTCCGGGGAAGGATCATGGCCCAGCTCCTGCAGCAGCTGGCGGGAGACGCGGATGACCTTGTTGATGGTCTCCACCATATGGACGGGGATGCGGATGGTGCGGGCCTGATCGGCGATGGCGCGGGTGATGGCCTGCCGGATCCACCAGGTTGCGTAGGTGGAGAACTTGTAGCCCTTGGTATAATCGAACTTTTCAACGGCCTTGATGAGGCCCAGATTGCCCTCCTGGATCAGGTCCAGAAACAGCATACCGCGGCCCACATACCGCTTGGCAATGGAAACCACCAGACGGAGGTTCGCCTCTGCCAGCTTCTGCTTGGCGCTTTCGCCCTTCTTAAAGGCCTTGCGGAGCTCAGCCTCTTCCTCCGGAGTGACGGCGGGTGTTTCACCGGCCTCACGCTGCTCCTGCAGCTCGTCCAGACGGGCCTTGGCCTCCGCGCCTGCGGCCATGGCCTGTGCCAGCACGATCTCTTCATCGGGGTTCAGCAGGGGGACCTTGCCGATCTCCTTGAGGTACATACGGACAGGATCGTCGATGGAGAAGTTGCTGACCAAAGAGTTGGGGTCCACCAGCTCCTCTTCCTCCACGTCGGCAATCTCCTCGGCGGCAGGCTCATCGTCGGGCAGCTCGGGGAGGAGGTCCTCCTCCGTGCCGATATCGATGTTCAGCGCTTCCAGAGAATCGTAAAGCTGATCCATCTGATCGCTTTCCAGATTCAGATCGTCCACGGTTTCCATCAGCTCGCCGGAGTCCAGCTTGCCCTTCTTCTTGCCGCGGGCCAGCAGTTCCCGCAGCTTTTCCTGCCCCATCAGCCAGCTGGCGGCGGGGAGGGCAGCGACCTGCTTATCGTCCAGACGGACGATGCTGGCCTTTTTGGCCTCTTCATCCGTCATGATATGGTCTGCTTCGGGACGGGCGGCCTTTGCGGCCTTACCGGAACGGCTGCTCTTTCCCGGCATCGGGATTTCATCCGGAATATCCATGCTGTCGGCAGCGGCCAGCAGAGCGTCGGCCTGCGCCTCCAGACTATCAGGGCTCAAATCACGTTTAGACATGTTGCTTTCCTCTCTTTTTGTTCTTGAATTTTTCCACAGCGGCCAGCAGAGGATCATCCTGTGCCGTTCGCTTATCCGCTTCGCTGTTGATCACATCTATGTAATCCGTCAGAGCCTGCTGCGCATGCTGCGTGGATACAGGCTCCTGACAGACGGCGGTGAGACAATCGATCTCCTCCCGGGAAAATTCCTCTCCCAGAGATGAGATCATGGGCCGGCTTCCGGCGGCATGGACCTCCCACAGCCGTTGGTAAGCCCGGCTCAATAGGGGGGAGGAGAACCGCTCCGGCGGGATGGGGATAGTGTCGGAAAACAGGGTGTCATCCGTCAGCAAAAGACGGAGAATGCCTTTTTCCGCTTCTGCGGAACGCATATTTTCAAATCGCAGGGATCGCTCCTTGGGCTGCAAGGCCATTGCAGGATTCAGATCCTTCCGCAGCTCCGCCCGCTTTTCCCGGGCGATCCGGCGCTTGAAGGACCGTTGGACCTCCAGCTTCATGGCCTCCGCAGTGATCCCGGCGGCCTCGGCAGCCCGCCCGGTATAGATCTCCCGCTCCACGGCACCGGGGAGGGAGGCCAGCAGCTCACTGACCTCTCCGCAGTAGGCGATGCGGGCTTCGTCATCCTTGAGATCGTATTTTCCGGCGATCTGAGCCATGCGGAATTCCACGCCGTTCTCGCTGCCGTTGAGCAGACGCTCGAAGGCGTCCGGTCCTTGAAACTTGATGAAATCGTCGGCGTCCTGCTTGATGTATTCACCGTCCACCAGACGGCGGGGAAGCTGAAGCACCTTGACGCTGAACTCGGAGCCGTTCAGGATCTGCAAGGCCCGCTCCGTGGCGATCTTGCCGGCGTTATCGTTGTCATAGCAGAGGACCAATTCCTTGGTGAAACGGCTGAGAAGCCGGGTCTGCTCCACCGTCAGCGCCGTTCCCATGGAGGCCACGGCATTGTCGAAGCCCGCCTGATGCAGCGTGACGATGTCCAGGTTGCCCTCGCAGAGAATGATGTTGGGGCGCTTGGACTTCTTTGCCAGATTCAAACCGTACAGCACCCGGCGCTTGGAGTATACCGGCGTTTCTGAAGAGTTCATGTATTTTGGCTCGGACTTGTCCAGCACCCGGCTGCCAAAGGCCACCACGTCGCCCCGGGTGTCGATCACCGGGAGCATCAGGCGGTTTCGAAACTTGTCGTACAGGCCGCCGTTTTTGTTCTGGACCACCAGCCCCGCTTCCAGCAGTTCCGACTTGGTGTAGCCTTTTTTCGTCATGGCGGTGAGGAGCACGTCCCAGGCGTCCAGGGAAGCCCCCATGCCGAAGCGTACCGCCGTCTGCCGGGTGATGCGGCGCCTGGCCAGGTACTCCCGTACCGCCTGTCCCTCCGGCTGCTGGAGCAGCTGGTAGTAAAAGCGGGCGGCGTCCCGGTTCAGGTCCAGCAGGCGCTGGCGCCTGCGGCCGGCCTCCCGGTCTCCCTCTTCCTCCGGTACTTCCATGCCTGCCCGTTTGGCCAGAAAGCGGACGGCGTCCGGGAAGGGGAGGTTCTCCTCCTCCATGATGAAGTTCACCACGCCGCCGCCCCGCTTGCAGCCGAAGCAGTAATAGATCTGCTTGTCCGGGGAGACGGAGAAGGAGCCGGTCTTTTCACTGTGGAAGGGACATAGGCCGAAGAGGTTGGAGCCCTTGCGGGTCAGCTGTACATAGCTGCTCACCACGTCCACAATGTCGCTGCGGGCGATGAGCTCGTCCAGAAAGCTCTGGGGAAACGCCATGGCCAAGTCCCTCCTTTCGCTCAGTTTTGCCGCATTTTTCACCTATCATACCAATGTACGCTTTAGATATACCCCGTCGTTTTTTGATTTCCTCTTTTTTTTCACAAATTTTTTGAAAAATTTTGTGAAAGGCGAGAATTTACAAAAAGAGACCAGTCACATACAATAACTTTGATTGCGCCGCCGGTCCTCCGGCGGTTTTTGCGGAAGGGGGGGGGACGGTCATGTCCACAGAGCTTCTGGCCGTCCGTCCGGACCGGGAACTGACGAACGGAGAGACAGAGCTGCTTTTCCATCTGCTGCCGCCGGAGCGCCGGGAACGGCTGCTGCGGCAGCACCGGGCGGAGCAGCAGCGGGAGCCTCTTTGCGCCTACGGGCTTTTGCTTCTGGCATTAAGGCGGCGGCTGGGCTGGCGGACGCTGCCGCCGGTTGACCGGGGTCCTGGGGGAAAGCCGTTTTTCCCGGACTTCCCGGCGGTGCACTGGAACCTGAGCCACACGGCGGGCGCGGTGCTGGCGGGGGTGTCGGACCGCCCTCTGGGGGTGGACATTGAGCATTTCCGTCCGGTGACGCCCCGGCTGATGGAGCGGCTGGGGGCGGATTCAGCGGAGGAGGCCCTGCGGCGTTGGGTGCGGCTGGAGGCCCTGGCCAAGCAGAGGGGCAGCGGCGTCCTCACGGTGCTGAATCAGCCCCTGACCGGGGCGGAGAATGCATCGGTCCAAGATCTTGCGGTGTTTCCCGGCTGCGCGGCGGCAGCGGCCTTGGGAGAGGGAGAGGCCCCCGGCCGGGTGCAGATTTGGACGCTGGAGGCGCTTCTGGATACGCTGGCGGAAAACTTGTGAAAAAAACGAAAAAAATGCTTGCAATATGGAAGCGACCATGCTATACTAATTTACGCCTTGCGAAAGGACAAACTAGCTAAGAAAGAGGTGAACAAGAGCAATGAAGGAAGGAATCCATCCCAATTATCAGCAGACTACGATTACTTGCGCCTGCGGTAATGTGATTGAGACAGGTTCTACCAAGAAGGATATCAAGGTGGAAGTCTGCTCGAAGTGTCACCCCTTCTTCACGGGCAAGCAGAAGCTGGTGGATACCGGCGGACGCGTGGCCAAGTTCAACAAGAAGTTCGGTCTGGACAAGTAAGTCTGACACGTCACAAAAAGGGTCTGCCGGTTGGGCAGGCCCTTTTTTCATTTACTTTTCCGGCAAAAGCGCATATACTGTATGGTATCAATGAAGCGGAAGGAGCGTTTGCATGAAGCTGCATCCTGTGGAGTTGGAGCGTTTGACGCCGGAGATCCTGCATGTTTTCGGACGGCAGCCCCCGCTGCTGACTGCCGGAGACAAGACCGGCCTGAACACCATGACCATCGGCTGGTGCCAGTTGGGCCGGCTGTGGAACCTGCCGGTCTGCACAGTCTACGTGCGGCCCGAGCGATATACCTATCAATTTATGGAGTCCCACGATTATTTCACCGTCTCCATCCTGCCGGAGGAGGCAAAAAAAGTGACCGCCCTCTGCGGCAGCAAGAGCGGCCGGGACGTGGACAAGGTGAAGGAGTGCGGCTTCACCGTTCAGGCGGCGGAGTGCGGCGCGCCCTATTTTGACCAGGCGGAGCTGGTGCTGGTGTGCCGCAAGCTCTATGTGCAGGACCTGGATCTTG
>OLGF01001857.1_pt1 | contig 21202 bp, 18 predicted proteins | sample 1604971 | NCBI WGS metagenome assembly OLGF01 (sample SAMEA3888902, study PRJEB22519) | human gut metagenome | biome: human gut; feature: human-associated habitat; material: faeces | place: Denmark | collected 2011 | reverse complement strand
AAGGCCGGGGGTTCGAATCCCTCACGGCGTGCCAAAAAGACCCGAAACCGTAAGGCTTCGGGTCTTTTTGTCTGCATAAGTTACTAATTTCGGATGCTGCCAATCTGCGGCTTGATGTGGTTCTTGAGGAAGCCTTGCGAGGTTTTGAATGTGGATGACCGCAGTTTTATTTTGCGTAGTTCTCCATTCAGACATCAAGCCAACTCCCCACGGCGATTGCCGGTCTCCGTATCATGGGCGACTGTGTACTGGCCCTCTCGCCGACCATTATTGCGCTTGCGGATGTTGCCTTACAGAAGCATACATCGCTCTTTCGTCAGCAGTCTTTCAAAGGCTATGTGCCATGTGGGGGAATACCGGCAGTGCCTGATAACCGCCCAGCCAGTAACAGGTAAATGCGGCAGCCTCTGCCTTTGCCGGGATGCAGCAAGATAGCCACGCAGATGTACTGGCAGATCCGTCATGCCGCCAATCAGGCGTAAGACCCTGCTCGAGCCTCTCGCCGCTTTTCCATCGGAACTTGTTTCGTTATACTTCCCGGCGCAGCACTCGGTAGACAAAGGACATATCCAGTCCGCCGCGTACCACATCCGCCAGCAGGTCATATTGCCGTTCCTTGTAGCCGCGGGCGTCAAAGGTCGCCAGCGCGTCAAAGGACACGCCCTTTCTGGCGCACAGTGCTTTCAGGATCGTATCGGCGATGCCCGACGCGTCAAAAATGCCGTGGACATAGCTGCCGTATACGTTTCTGCTGCCGGTGAGGGCGGGCATCTGCTGCTGACTGCGGCCCATGTGGATCTCGTATCCCTCGTAGGCCAGGCCGTTCAGGCCGGAGAGCATTCCCTCCACACCGCGAAAGACGCCTCGCGTCTGAGTCTGCACCTTTTCACCCCGGAATTCGGTGTCCATCTCCAGCAGGCCCAAACCGTTGATCTCCGTGACACCGGCGGACTCCACCTGCTCCGGGTCGGACACGGTGCGTCCCAGCATCTGATAGCCGCCGCAGACGCCGAAGATCAGCATACCGGCGTCGGCCGCCTTTAAAATGGCCGCCTCCAGACCGGACTGCCGCAGCCAGCGCAGGTCGGCAATGGTGCTCTTGGTACCCGGCAGCAGGATCATGTCCGGCTGATGGAGGTCGCCCACCTGATCCACATAGCGCAGCGACACGTTTTCGTAATGTTCGAAGGGGCTGAAATCCGTGAAATTGGAGATGCGCGGCACACGGATCACCGCGATATCCAAGAGCTTTCGATCTTTGGAGCGGTCAAACCGCTCGGTCAGGCTGTCTTCATCGTCGATGTCTACATGGGCGTAGGGGATGACCCCCGCCACCGGGATGCCGCACAGCTGCTCCAGCGTCTTCAGTCCCGGTTCCAGAATGGCCCGGTCGCCCCGAAACTTGTTGACCACCACGCCCTTGATGCGGCGGCGCTCGTCCTCCTCCAGCAGCGCCACTGTGCCGTAGAGCTGGGCGAACACGCCGCCTCGGTCGATGTCGCCCACCAGCAGCACCGGCGCGTCCACCAGCTTGGCAAGTCCCATATTGACGATATCGTCCTGCTTGAGGTTGATCTCCGCAGGGCTGCCTGCTCCCTCAATGACGATCACGTCATACTCTGCTGCCAGACTGTTGTAGGCCTCCAGCACGGCGGGGATATAGTCCCGCTTGCGGCGGAAATACTCCATGGCCTGCATATTGCCCCGCACCTGTCCGTTGACGATGACCTGACTGCCTACGTCGGTGGTGGGCTTGAGCAGGATGGGGTTCATGCGGGTATCCGGCTCGATCCCGGCGGCCTCTGCCTGCACCACCTGCGCCCGGCCCATCTCGCCGCCGTCCCTGGTAATGAAGGAGTTCAGCGCCATGTTCTGGCTCTTGAACGGCGCCACGCGGTAGCCGTCCTGCTTCAAAACGCGGCAGAGTCCCGCCGCCAGCAGGCTTTTTCCCGCATTGGACATGGTCCCCTGTATCATAATATTCATTGCCATAGTGATTTCTCCTTGCAGAATTGCCGAATGGCCGTTATCAACGCCTCGTTTTCCCCATGAGGCCGCACGGCGATGCGATACCACCCGTCGTCCAGCCCGTTGTAATTCCCGCAGCCGCGGATGGCAATACCCTGCTGCAGCAACCCCTCCCGCAGCCCCAGCGGCCCGCGGAACAGCAGATAATTGGCGTGGGACGGGCATACCCAGAAGCCCAGCGCCGTCAGGTTATCTGTGAGCCATCGCCGCTCCGTGCGGACGAGGGACAGCGTCCTTTGCAGAAAATCCCGCTCCGCCAGCGCCGCCACACCGGCGCTCTGCGCCAGCGAGGATACGTTCCACGGAGGGGACGTGGCTGCCATGTCGTGCAGCAGCGCATTGTCGGCGCACAGGCAGTACCCGAGCCGTATACCGGCCATGCCGTAGCTCTTGGTAAAGGCCTTCAGGATCAGCAGCGCCGGGTGCGCTGCCAGAAGGGACCTGGCGCTGATGCCGTCCTCCGTGAGATCGAGGAAGCACTCGTCCAGAAACACCCGCGCACCCCACGCCGCACAGACTTGCAGGATCTGTTCCAGCAGCGGCAGCGGCAGCAGCCGTCCGGTGGGATTGTTGGGGGTGCAGAGGAATACCACCTCCGGTTTTTTCTCCCCTAAGAAGGACAGAAATCTATCGTCCAAATCAAAATTCTGCGCCTGATGCAGGAAATACCGCTCTACGCGGCAACCCACCTGCGCCAGTCCCGCCCCATATTCCACAAAGGTGGGGGCCAGCTCCACCGCCGTCCGGGGCCGCAGAGCGGTGCAGTATGCGTAGATCAGGTCCGCCGCGCCGTTTCCGCAGAGAATATAGGACGCCGGCACCTGCTCGTGGCCTGCGATAGCCTGCACCAGCCGGCGGCAGTAGGGATCTGGGTAGCGGTATAGCTGGGGCAGAGCCCGGCACACCGCCTCCAGTACGCCGGGAGGCGTACCAAGGGGGTTGGTGTTGGCGGAAAAATCCAACGTGATACCGCCGCCGTATACATCGCCGCCGTGTTGATTTTCTGTTTGATACAGCATCTATGTCTCCTTTACAGTGCAAAGGGCAGCTTGGCCGCACAGCTCAAAAGCAGGGCGAGGAGCGCCGTGACGGTCATCAGGCGGCACACACGGGGGATGTCCTCGTGGGTGATCTCCCGCGATGCATCGCCGATATACTCCTTTTTGTGCAGCACACCGTGGTACCACGCATCCCCGGCCAGACGCAGGCCCAGAAGCCCGGCGCAGACAGATTCCGTCTGGGCTGAGTTGGGACTGGCGTGCTTTCGGCGGTCACGGCGGAAGATCCGCCAGCCTGCCGCCGTATCCAGCCCCATCAGGCCGCCCGCCGCCAGCATCAGAAGCGCCGACAGCCGCGCCGGGATGTAATTCACCACGTCGTCGGCCTTGGCGGGTACCAGACCGATGTTCTTATAGGGCGGCTCCACATACCCCAGCATGGAGTCCATGGTGTTCACCGCCTTGTAGAAAAAGCCCAGCGGCGCGCCGCCGATGGCCAGAAACAGCAGCGGCGCCACCACGCCGTCGGAGGTGTTCTCCGCCACCGTTTCCACGGCGGCACGGGTCACGGCGGCATCGTCCAGCCGGTCGGTATCCCGCCCCACGATCATGGAAACAGCATGGCGGGAGGCGGCCAGATCGCCGCTCTCCAGCGCGTCATAGACCTTCATGCTCTCATCCCGCAGGGACTTGACGGCCAGGATCTGCCAGCACATCACGCTCTCCAGCGCCAGACGCAGCCATGGGCTGACCAGACCGCTCAGCCACAGCAGCAGAGCCGGAACGGCGGTGGATACGATGACCACCGCGCCCCACAGGATGGCGCCCGCCGCCCGCTCGCCGGTCGGCGTTTTGGGGCATATGCACCGCAGTGCCCGCTCCAACACGCTGATACACTTCCCAATCAGGACCACCGGATGGGGAAAGCCGTGGGGGTCCCCCACCAGAAGGTCTATGCAAAAGCCGATAACAAGTGCCGCAAGCGACCACATCATGCCGTTTCTCCTCCGCCCTGCATCGTAAAAATATAAATGGGATTCTGTCCGCTCATCAGATGGTAGCTGCCGGCTCTCCTGTCCCGCGCTACCTGTAGGGATACCACCTCCGTCTCCGCGAAGGGGAACGCCGTCAGGCAGTCCGTCAGCTCAGCCACGGACTCCAGCGAAACGGCCGTGGCCACGATGCGGACATGGGGATTTTTTGCCAGCAGCAGCGCCACGATCTCGTGCATATTGCCGGCACTGCCGCCGATGAATGCGTGAGTGGGGGCCGGCAGACCGACGCAGGCCTCCGGCGCGCCGCCGCAGACCACCTGTAAGTTTTCCAATGCGAACCGATCACGGTTTTGCTCCAGCAGCGCTGCGGCATCCTCCCGCCGCTCTACGGCGCAGACAAGCCCCTGCTTTGCCTGTAAGGCCATTTCCACCGATACTGAGCCGGTACCGGCGCCGATGTCCCAGCAGACGCTCCGCTCCGTCAGCCGCAGCTTGGAAAGACACACCGCCCGCACCTCACTTTTGGTCATGGGTACCACGGGCATTCCCTCCGCACTGCGGAGAAAGGCGTTGTCCGGCAGACCCGGTGTGACCACCGCGTCGGGATGGGGATTTTCGATAAGCGCCACGCTCAGAGGGGCATAGACGCCATCCGTCAGCTCTGCCGCCGTGCCGCGCACGATGCGCTCATCCGGGTAGCCCAGCCGCTGTCCCACATACACAAGGACGTGGCCCAGATCACCCTCTGTCAGCGTGCGGCACAGGTCATTGATGCCGCGCTCGCCGCCTACCAGCGCGAAAAGGCGGCTGGTCGCCCGCACCTCCGGCAGGATGTTGTGCTGCCGCCCGTGGAGACTCACCACCCGGACATCCTCATAGGAGGTCCGGAGCCGGGCGCACAGATAGGACAACGAGCTCAAACCCGGCAGCACCGCCGTGTCGCAGCCTTCCAGCAGCGGCAGCAGCTTTTTCGTGCCGCTGAAGAAGCCGGTATCGCCGGACATGACCACCGCAAAGCGGCGGAACTCCCGGTGGGCGCGGATAAAGTCCGCAATATCCTGCGGCGCAATGGCGTCATAGGTGTGCTGTCCTGGCCGCGCCACAGCCTCCAGCATCCGTTTTGCGCCGATGAGACAGTCCGCCGCATCAATGGTCTCACTGACCTCGCGGGTCATAGCCTCCCGGCTGCCGGGACCGATGCCGACGATCCGTACCTGCGGCCGGACGGTGCAGCCGAACCGCTTACACAGCACATCCAGCACCGCCGCAAAGGGAAAACCCTCCCGCTGGGGTGGACGTCCGATGACCACCAGACCTGCGCCCGCCTTTCGGGCGGCGGACGCCTTCGCGGGAAAGCCGCCGGCTTCGCCGCCGTCCTTGGTTACCATCCATGCGGCGTCGGCAAACCGCAGTGTGGCCAGATCCATCTCCTCGGAGAAAGGCCCCTGCATGGCGATGACATGGGCGGCCTTCAGCCCCGCTGCGCGGCAGGCCTCCAGCGAGGCATCCATGGGCAGCACCCGGGCGTATACCCGCTGGGTAAAATCGGGGATGCTGCTATACGCCGCCAGTTCCTTACTGCCGGTGGTCAGCAGGATATTGCCCCGCGTAGTCTCCAGAAATGCAGCGGCGGCCGCCGCATTCTCCACGCAGACCACATCCTCCGCCTGTTCGGAGGATTGCCGCAGCAGACGCAGATACTCCGTCTCCGTTTCCCGACAAGCTGTGCAGATGCTCTCGGTGATGGAGGTGGCATAGGGGTGGGTAGCGTCGATGACCAGATCGAACCGCGTCCCTTGCAGCATCCGGATGATGTCCTCCACCGGAATACGCCCCGCCAGGATCGTAATGTTTTCCGCTTCCGGCAGCAGCGTTTCGCCGTACTCCGTGGCTACGCATACCGTAGCCTGCACCGGCTGTCCGACCAGGAATTCCACCAGCTCCCGGCCCTCCGTGGTGCCGGCAAACACGCAGATATTACACATTGCGGTATCCTCTGGGTGTGACCAGCTGACCGGCCACCGTTTTGACGGCAGCGCTGCCGATCAGCACGGTGCAGAACATATCCACCTCTGCCTCTCGCAGCTCTGCCAGCGTCAGGATGCGGCTGCTCTGCCCCTCACGGCCAATATTGCGCACGATGCCGCACAGGCGGCCGCCCGGCAGACGGCGCAGCAGGATATCGCAGGCCCGCTTCAGGTGGTCGGGTCTGCCGTGACTGGCGGGGTTGTACAGGGCGATGGTCAGATCCGCCGCCGCCGCGCAGTCCAGCCGCTTTTCGATGGTTTCCCACGGCGTCAGCCGATCGCTGAGACTGATGACCGCGAAGTCGTGGGTCAGCGGCGCACCCAGCACCGCTGCGGCGCTGCAAGCCGCCGTCAGACCCGGCACCACCTGAATTTCAGGCTCCTGCGCCTCGCCCCGCAGCTCATAGACCAGCGCCGCCATGCCGTAGATACCGCTGTCACCGGAGCAGACCATGGCGACCGTCTTGCCGCTGCGCGCCAGCTCCAGCGCCAGCTGGCAGCGCTCGGTCTCCCGTGTCATGGGGGTGGAGTGAAACTCCTTGCCGGGGTAGCGGTCCCGCACCAGATCCACATATACCGGGTAGCCTACGATGGCGTCACATGCCCGCAGGGCGGTATCTGCCCGAATGGTCATGTCCTCATAGCTGCCTGGCCCGATACCTACTACAATTACCTTACCCAAAACGCACCTCCCAATGCTCCGCCGCGACGGCGACGGTCACACCGTCCCGCGCTGTTTTTTGTACGATCAGTTTTTCGGCATCCAGCAGCGCCGCCCGCTCACAGACATTGTCCACGCCGGTAACGGAGCGGACGAAGTCGGAGGGGGTGAAGTCACCCGCCACATCCCGCAGCTGCTGCGCCGTGTAAAAGTGCACCGGCCAGTTGTTTTTCTCACAGGCAGTCAGCAGTCCCGTCTCGTCCTGCTTCAGGTCGATGGAATAGACGCCGCGAATGGCCGCCGTGTCCAGCCCATTTTCCGCGAACGCTGTCTCTACCGCCGTCTCCACCGCATCGGCGGAGATGCCACGGCGGCAGCCTACGCCTACCCGCAGCACCCGGGGGATCAGCCGCAGGGTGCTGGAAAAGGGTGCTTTGATGCGCCAACCGATAAAAACACCCAGCGCACCGTCCTCGGCGGCAAATGTGCCTGCCGGCAGGGAGGAGGGCAGGGGATATTGGCTGCAAAGGGGGACATCCCTCTCTAAGATCGCCGCCGACACCGCCTTGGCAAGACCCATGTCGGAGATGGCGCAGCTGTGCCGGGCAGCCCATGCGTCCACGGAAAATTTGCCGCGGACATCGGTGGCGGTGGTGACCACCGCCGTGGCGCCCAGCTTTTCCGCCATTCTTTCCGCCAGTGCGTTGGCGCCGCCGATATGGCCGGAGAGCAGGGGGATCACAAACCGCCCCGCCTCGTCGATGCACACCACCGCCGGGTCAGTTTTTTTGCTTTTGACATAAGGGGCGATCTCCCGCACAGCAATGCCGCAGGCTGCCACAAAGATCAGTGCGTCCATGGAGGAAAAACTCGCGCCATATACCGTCTTGTCCAGCGGCAGGAAATCCGGCTCCTCAAACCGCTCCATGGTGTAGCACACGAACGTTGCCTCCGGCAGCGCCGCCAGTATCCGCCGCGCTGTGGCGCAGCCACCGCGGCTGAAGGCAAACAGGGCGGCTCTCATTGCGCCCCCTTGCGGAACTCCGTTGTAAAGTTGGGGTGATACAGCAGCGAGCGCAGATAGCTGTCGCCCAGACAGTTGCCCACCACGATCAGCGAGGTCTTGGTCAGGCCGTTGCCCGTCACCGTCTCATGGAGCGTGCCCACGGTGCAGCGGAAGATCTTCTCCTCCGGCCAGGTGGCCTTATACACCACCGCCACCGGCGTCTCGGCGGCATAGCCACCTGCCAGCAGCTCGGCTTGCAAATGCTCCGTCAGCGAGGTGCTGAGAAACAGCACCATGGTGGCCTGATGAGCCGCCAGCGAGCGAATGGACTCCCGCTCCGGCACCGGCGTGCGGCCGGGGGCGCGGGTGATGATGACGGTCTGGCTCACATCGGGCAGGGTGTACTCCGCCCGCAGAGCCGCCGCCGCGCCGCAGAAGGCGCTGACGCCGGGGCAGACGTCGTAGGCGATACCCCGCTTTTCCAGCTCATCGAACTGCTCCCGCACCGCGCCGTAAATGCTGGAATCCCCTGTGTGCAGGCGCACGGTGGTCTTTCCCTCAGCCTCCGCTTTCTCAATGAGGGCGATGACCTCCTCCAGCGTCAGCCTGGCGCTGTCGTGGATCTCACAGCCCGCTTTGGTATAGTCCAGCACCGCCGGATTCACCAGAGACCCGGCGTAGATCACCACATCGGCCTCGCCCAGCAGCTTGGCGCCACGGACGGTAATAAGGTCGGCAGCGCCGCTGCCCGCTCCCACAAAATGTACCATTGTCAGTCCTCCTTTATCCGGCGCAGCAGTGCCGCTGCGTCCTTCGTCTCACAGAGATAGCCGTATTCCTTGGAGAACAGGATGGCGCCCGCCTCCATATCGCCGCATTTATAGTGCATCATGTCGTCGATGCGCCCGGCCAGCCGGTGCAGCACCGCGTCATAAAGTCCCTGCTCCTTCAATAGCCGCAGGGCATCGTCACAGGTGGCGCAGCAGAGCAGTTCCTCTGCTGCCGCCGCGTCCAGCCCCTCTGCAGCGGCACAGGCCGTCAGAATATCCATGCGGCAGTCGCCGTAGCGGGAGTGGGTGTTCCACATACCGCCCGCCAGCTTCACCAGCTTGCCGATATGACCGATGAGCAGTGCCCCTCGGAAGCCCAACTCCCGGCACATCTCCAGCGCGTCGCCGATGAAGTTGGAGGTCATCACCGCCGTGGCGGGGTCGATGCCCATGGCGTCCTTGATATAGTCCGCGCCGTAGTTGCCGGGGGCCAGCAGCACATAGTCCGCGCCGCTCTCCCGCCGCTGCCGCAGCTCCACGTGGATGGTGTCCACCAGCGCCTGCTCGCTCATAGGCTCCACGATCCCCGTGGTGCCTAAGATGGAGATGCCGCCCTCAATGCCCAGCCGGGGATTGAAGGTCTTTTTCGCCAGCGTCTCGCCATCGGGAGCGGAGATCATCACATACAGGCCGCCGGTGTATCCGAACAGGCCGCAGACCTCCTCCACGTTCTCCTGGATCATCCGGCGGGGTACAGAGTTGATGGCCGCCGCACCCACCGGCTGGTCAAGACCCGGCTTGGTTACCCGACCGATGCCCTGTCCGCCGTCGATGACAATGCCAACAGTCTCTGTTTTCCGCACCTCGGCATAGATCAGGGTGTCACGGGTGATATCCGGGTCATCACCGCTGTCCTTCCGGATGGCGCAGCGTACACAGTCCGGGGACAGATGGATGTTCTCCACCGCCAATGCCAGTTCCATGCCCTTAGGTGTCAGCAGGCGGATGGACTCCTTTTTGCTGCCGCTCAGCAGCATCCACGCGGCGGCCTTGGCTGCCGCCGCGGCACAGGAGCCGGTGGTGTAGCCCAGACGGAGCTTTTTCCCGTCCCGCATCACAAATTCCTTCATGGCTTACCGCCTGATCTGGTAGAGCATGGCGTTGCAGATGGCCGCCGCTACGTTGCTGCCGCCCTTGCGGCCCCGTGCCACGATGTAGGGCGCGGCAGCGGCCTCGATGATGCGCTCCTTGCTCTCCACCACGTTCACAAAGCCCACCGGTACGCCGATGATGAGGGCGGGATGGAGCTTACCGGTCTCCATCAGCGCCTCCAGCGAGAAAAGCGCCGTGGGGGCGTTGCCGATGGCGAAGATGCAGGGCTTTTCCAGCGCCGCCGCCCGCTCCATGGATACGAAGGCGCGGGTCACGCCCCGCTCCTTGGCCTCCGCCGCCACATCCGCATCCGACATGAAGCAGTGTACCTCTCCGCCCAGCGAGGCGAGGATCGTCTTATTGATCCCGGCCTTGGCCATCTGGGTATCGGTGACAATGTCACAGCCCGCCCGCAGGGCGGCGATACCCTTTTCCACCGCATGGTCGGAAAAGGCCAGATTGTCCACATAGTCAAAGTCCGCCGTGGTGTGGATGACCCGCTTGATGACCAGCTCGTTCTCCGGGTCCAGCCGCCGGTCGCCCAGCAGCTCGGTGATGATGGCAAAGCTGCGCTTCTCGATATCCATAGGCTTCATCTGCTCCATCATAGCGTCTCCTTTCTGCAAGCCGCCAAAAAGCGCTGTGCCATGACGGGCTTGGCGTAAAAATGGAAGTGGGGGAAACCCGCGTATAGCGTGTCCGTGGCATACGCACAGCACCACTGTTTGCCGGAGGGCTTTTCCGCCAGAAAAGCGCCGCCGGGCTGGGGGGTGTCCCAGTGGTGGAATTCATGCATAGGTACCTGCTCTCCGGCGCGGCAGAGGAGGCTGTCCTCCTGCGCCGTGGCAGTGATGTAGCCGAACCGGGTCAGCTTTCCCGTGTCAAAGCAGTCACCGGGCAGCGCGCCTGCCATGGCGTGGCCCGCGATGGACTGCGTCAGGTACATAAAGCCGCCGCACTCGGCGATGCAGGGCATTCCCGCGTGTACAGCGTCTCTGATCTGCCCGCGCAGGGCACGGTTTTCCGCCAACTGCGCCGCGTACAGCTCCGGGTAGCCGCCGCCCAAGTACAGACCCTGCACACCGTTGGGGAGCCGCTCATCCGCCAGCGGGCTGAAGGGTACCAGCTCCGCACCCAGCTGCCGCAGCAGGTCGAGGCTGTCCTCATAGTAAAAGCAGAACGCCCGGTCCCGTGCCACGCCGATACGCACCGGCGCGCCTGCCTCCGGCAGCACCGGCGGCGTAAAGCGAAGGGGCGGCGCGGCAGCCGCGATTTCCAGCAGAGCGGCTATGTCCAGCGTTTTTTCCGCCTCAGCCGCCAGCTTGCGCAGCTTCTCTTGCAGGTCGGCTACCTCGTCCGCGGTGATGAGCCCCAAGTGGCGGCTCTCCAACGCACACTCCGGCAGACGGGGCAGGTAGCCGCAGGCGCGGACGCCCAGACGGTTTTCCAGCTCCCGCGCCAGCGGGCCGTAGCTCATGGCGCTGCACCCGTTGAGGATGACGCCCCGGATACCGCTGTCCGGTGCGAAGCGGAGAAAGCCCTCCGCCGCCGCCAGAACCGACAGCGCCGCGCCCCGGGCGTTGACCACCAGCACCACGGGGCTTTCGGTTTCCCGCGCCGCCTCGTAGGTGCTGGCGCGGGTGGAGGTGAGGCCCAGACCGTCATAGTATCCCATGACGCCCTCGATCACCGTAACGTCGCAGCCCTCGCCGTTGTGCGCCAGCAGATAGCGCATGGTGTCGCGGTCAAAAAAGAACGGGTCGAGGTTAGAGCTTTTCGCGCCGATGACCCGGCTGTGGAACATGGGGTCGATATAATCCGGGCCGCATTTTGCCGCGCCTACCCGCAGACCCCGCGTTACCAGCGCCTGCAAAACGGCGCAGGTGACGGTGGTCTTGCCGCAGCCGCTGTTGGTACCGGCCAGCACCAGCCGGGGGACTTTTTGCTCCATAGCGCCCTCTCAATCCGCCACGATGGTGGCAAAATAGCTGATCTCCTCCGGCAAGTGCCGCAGATCAGTGTAGACCTGCTCTGTCTCCAGCCCGCAGTCCGCCACCATCCCGGCGTTTGCCGCCATACCGCGGTGCTCCAGCGCCGCCGCTGTCTCGTGGATGGCCTTGCCGGACTTCATGATGACCTTCGTTCCCGGCAGCGCCAGCGCGTTGTCCAGCTCGGCGCTGCCCGGCAGGATGTGGAGTGGCTCGTCCATACGGGTGAGACTGCGTCCCAGCCGAGCCGCCACGGCGCAGAAGCTGGTGACGCCGGGACACATCACCGTTTCAAACCCGTCAGCGCGGATGCGCTCCAGAATATAGCAGGCCGTGGCGTACACGGACACGTCGCCCAGATTCACCATGGCCACGTCCCGCCCCGCCGCCAGCTCGGCCTCGATAGCGGCTGCCGCCGTGCGATAGCTGTCCTCTCGTACCGCCGCGTCATGCGCCATGGTGAAGTCCAGCGGCAAGACGGTCTTGCCCTGCATATCCACCGCCCCGGCGGCGATGTCCAGCGCCAGCATCCGTCCGGACTTCATCCGGGGAGCCGCGATAACGTCACACGCCTTCAGCACCCGGCACGCCTGCCGGGTCAGCAGCTCCGGGTCGCCGGGGCCCACGCTGACGGCGTAAAAAACGCCCTGTTTTTCCATGATAGCACTCCTTACGGTACGAATTCCAGACTGTCGAAGCAAGGGTCGTACTTCCCGTGCTCCATTTGGTACAGCTTTGCGATATATGCCCGCGTAAAGATCTCCTTCGGCGGGCCGATGCGGTCGATCCTGTCGCCTGCCACGCACACCACGGTGTCGGAGATGCGCTCCGCCAGCTCCAACTCGTGGAGCGACAGCAGCACCGCCAGATCGTTTTCCCGCACCATGCGCTTGAGCACCGTCAAAAGCTCCAGCTTGTAGCGGATGTCCAGAAAGCTGGTGGGCTCATCCAGCACGATGATTTCCGGCTCCTGACACAGCGCCCGCGCCAAGAGGATGCGCTGGCGCTGCCCATCGCTGATGGCGGAGAAGGGGCGGTCGGCAAACTCCATGCCGCCTACCTGCTCCAAGGAGCGCTCCACGATGGCCTGATCCTCCGGCTGCAAAATGCCCAGCCGCCCGGTATAGGGATAGCGGCCGCTGCTCACCACGTCCCGGCAGGTCATCAGCTCCGGTTCCATGCGGGCCGTCATCAAAATGGCCATGCGCCGGGCGATTTCATTGCGGCTGCGCGCCTCCATGGCCTTTCCATCCAGAAACACCGTGCCGGACACCTTGGAGAGCTGGCCGATAATGGTTTTCAATATGGTGGATTTTCCCGACCCGTTTGGGCCAATGAGCGTCACGATCTTGCCCCGCTGCACATGGAGGGCGACATCCTCGATCAGCGGCTTGCCGTGGTAGCCCACGGTCAGGTCTTTTGTTTCCAGATATGCCATACTCACGCCGCCTTTCTGTGGATCATCATGTAGATCACGATGGGTGCGCCGAATACCGCCGTGACGGAGCTGATGCTCACCTCTGTGGGGGCAAAGGCGGTGCGGGCGATGAGGTCGCAGAACAGGCAGAACACGCCGCCGCCCAGAAAGGAGGCCGGGATCATGACGAGTGGCTCCGCCGATTTAAACAGGGATTTCATCAGGTGCGGCACTGCGATGCCAACAAAGGAGATGGGGCCGGCAAAGGCCGTGACGCAGGCGGACAGCACGCTGGACAGCAGGATCAGCGCCGTCCGGAAGGCCCGCAGCGGCACGCCCATGTTCTGGGCGTAGACCTCGCCCAGCTGGTACGCCCGGATGGGCTTGGAGAGCAGGAAGGTCAGCAGCAGTGTGATGCCGCAGACAACGGCCATAGTCTTTACGTTGTCCCAGCTCATGCCGGAGAAGGAACCGAGAGACCAGTTGTGCAGATTCACGATGCTGGAATCGTCGGCAAAGGTCACGAGAAAATCTGTCAGTGCCGAGCAGATATAGCCGATCATCACGCCGCAGACCACCAGCAGGCTCATGCGCTTGACCCGCTGGGAGATCAGCAGCACGAAGCCCATGGACACCATGGCGCCCACGAACGCCGCCGCAATGAGGATGGCGGAGGAGGTGGTCTTGCCCTGGCTCAGCAGCGCCAGCATGGCCACGCACACCGTCATCTTTGCGCCGGAGGAGATGCCCAGCACGAAGGGTCCTGCGATAGGGTTGTGGAAGAAGGTTTGCAGCAGATAGCCGGACAGGGACAGCGCCCCGCCCAGGATCAGAGCCGACAGAAGCCGGGGCAGACGGATCTTCATGATGATCTGGCTCTGTGTAAAGTCCACATCGCCGCCCAGCAGGATCCGCCATATTTCAGACGCGGAAAGAGAAACGCTTCCCGCAAAAATGTTCCAAATCAAAAAGACAAGCAAAAGCAGGAGGAGCAACAAAAAGCCTCCCCAGATGCGAAGTGTTCGGGTCCTCTTCATGCCGCTCCTCCTTATAATGCAATGATGTAAAAAATACTCACTTCATCCGTGTCAGAAAGTGAAATGCCGTATCCGGCGCATCGTTCAACGCATGGTTGACGTCCAGAATGAGATCGCTCAGCTCCAGCGACTCCTGATAGAAGTTCTTGGTCAGGCACCACACATTACCGCTCTTGACGGCCTTGAAGTCGGCCATCAGCGGATCCAGTGCCACCAATTCGTCCAGCGTGTGCAGCTCGCCGTCGATGATGCTGTTGTAGATCAGCACATCGGCGTCCACCGCGCCGTTGTAGAAGGATTCCATCTGGATATTGATGGTGGACTGTGCGTTGTCCTCCGCCGACTCATCGAAGGAGACATAGTCGCCGCCTGCGATGGCGACGCATTTCGCCACATAGTCCGTGGACTTGCGGACGTTTACAGCGCCGCTGCTGGTGATGTAGAAAAACGCCACGGTCTTGCCCGTGGGCTGCTGCTCCAGCACGTCCGCCACGCTGTCCATCTTTGCGTTGAACAGCGCCTCGGCCTCGTCCTCTTTGTCCAGCAGCGCTGCGTACAGCTTGATCCACTCCATCCGGCCCAAGGGTTGGGTCTCGTAGCTGGATGTCTCCACCAGCACAGGGATACCCAGACGCTCCAACTGCTCCAGCACCGCCGGAGAGTGATAGATCATGGTGTTTTCCACCGCCAGATCACAGCCCTGCGACAGGATCAGCTCATAATCCGGCTCGGAGTACTTGCCGGCGTATACCAGCGCTCCGCTGTCCATGGCGTCCTTGGCATGCTGGATATACCAGTCCGACTGCTTTTTACCGCTGAGGGTGATGCAGTCGATGGCGTTCAGCTTGTCGAAGTAGTCCATAGCGGCGGCGGCTACCAGATAGATCTGGTCCAGCGGCTGCTGCAAAACGGTGACGCCGGAGGGGATCCCCTCGGGTACCGCTGCGCCCTCCGCCACCAGCAGGTACACCCGGTCATTGTTGATGGTGATGCGTTTGTAGCTCTCTCCGGCGTACTCCACAGTGAACTGCTCCGCGTAGCGCAGGGACATGGTACGGTCAAAGACCAACTCATCCCACGATACGGAGGCGGTTTGTCCGCCTGTTTTGACGGGAGCGTCAGCCGCGCCGCAGGCGCAGAGGGACAAGACCGTCAGCGCCGCCAGCAGCCCGGCGAGAAAACGCCTCACTGGGCAGCCTCCACAGCGGTGGAGGAATCGAAGGTCAGGGTGTACTCGATCTCGTGGGGGGTGCTCATGGCGGTGGTATCGCCGATCACCGTCAGCGGGGTATCCAGCGCCCGCACGGGGATCTCAAAGGTGGAGCCGCCCTCGGTGGTGAGAACGTCATAGCGCTGACCGTCCACCAGCATATAGTCGTACTTCTCACTGCTCCACACGATGGTGGCGGTGGCAGCGCCGTTCTCCACCTTCAGGGTGCAGGGGGTCAGCACATGGGACTTACCGGAGCCGCCCTCAAAGCCTACCTCAATGGTGTAGGTGCCGTCCGCCAATGCGATGGCGGCAGTGTCATCGCCGTCATCCTCCTTCAGGACAGGGTTGGAGACGGACACCTTGTGGTCATACCATACGCCCTTCTTGCCGATGAGGGCCACATCGAACTCCTCGTCCAGCGCGGGAACGGGGATATCAAAGCCGTTGACCGTTTCGGTCAGACCGTCGGGATAGGTGACGGTGTCCTTGGTGGGCTGGAGCAGCACGGCGCCGTCCTTCTGGGCGTCCTCCTTCAGACCTGGGAACAGATTGACGATGCTGGTAGAGGCCAGACTGACGTGGATGGTCATCTGGCCGTCCTTCACGGTCAGCACGCCTTTGCCGTCACATGTCTCGTTGGCGTGGAACATGCTGCTGTCGGTGTTGAAGTCGGCGGTGTACACGCCGTCCGCCAGAGCGGGCTGGTCAGGCGCATCGCTGCCGGGGGCATCGGTCTGCTGCTGTCCGCAGCCCACCAGCAGCGCTGCCATCATCAGAACAGCCAGCAGAAAGGAAAAAAATTTCTTCATAGTTAAGTCCTCCTTGCTTTGAAAAAGGCTCCGAGGCGATGGTATACCGCCCCGGAGCCCGTTCAGTCCTTGTTACGCGATGGCGTCAATGGCAGCCTTGGTGTGGGCCACATAGAGGGCCTGCGCGTCCGCGATACGGCCCAGACCGGAGATCTGGCAGTTCACGGTGAAGCCGGCGGCCTCAAACATGGTCTTCCAGGAGTCATCGTCAGCACCGGCCATGTCGTTGTTGGCATGGTCGCCAGCCACGACCATCAGGGGACGCAGCACCACAGTGGTGTAGCCGGCGTTCTTGACGGCCTCGATCACGGCCTCGCAGGAGGTCTCCTCGGGCTCGCCCTCCACGGTGCCCACGAACACGTTCTCATAGCCCAGCTTGGCCATCTGGGTAGCCATCTGGCTGTAGGTGACCTTGGCCACATGAGCCGTACCGTGGCCCATCAGCACGTAGGCAACACCGGCATCCTTGGCGGCAGCGGTGGACTCATAGCCGCTCTCCTCGAGGGCAGCGGCCACGACGGCCTTAGCAACGGCTTCCTTGTCGGCGTTGATGACGGTGGCATCGTCGCCCACCTCGCCCAGCATGGGCTCGGCGATCTCAACGGAGTCAAACTGGTCGCGAACCTTGTCGATGGCGGCGCACATCTCGTCGTACTCAGCACCGTGCATCAGGTGGGTGGGCTGGACGACCAGCTGCTTCACACCGTTGGCGACAGCGCGCTCCAGGGCCTGCTCCATGTTGTCGATCTTCTCGCCGTCACGGGCCTGGATGTGGTTGATGATGATCTGCGCGGTGAAAGCGCGGCGCACGGACCAATCGGGATTGGCCTCCTGCAGGGCATCCTCAACGCTCTTGATGTCGGCTACGCGGCTGTCGTTGAAGGAGGTGCCGAAGGACACCACCAGCAGCTCCTTCTCGCCGATCTCGTCCTGGTTGCGGGGATCGTCCTTGGACGCGTCACCGGTGTCCAGACCGAAATAGTCGGGGCTGGCTTCCTCACCCTCCACCAGAGCCTTCTGGGCGTCGGTCAGGGCATCCCAAGCGGCCTTGGCGGCCTCGCACTGGGCGTCGGTCTCCTCGGTGCGCTCCTGTACGTAGATGGCGTCGATCAGAGCGGCAACCTTGTCGGCGGCGGCCTTGTCAGTTTCCTCGGTGTTCACATTGTTGTTGTCAGCGTCGTTGTTGTCGGCAGCATTGTCCTTGTTGCCACAGGCGGTCAGCATGCTCATCAGCATCACAGCCGCCATCAGAAAGGCAAGTGCTTTCTTCATGGGGGATCTACCTCTTTCTAAAATATTTGTTCTGAAAGAAATATAAAAGCGGCTGTGTGAGACACGGCCGCCCTCGGTGCTTCTTACTACATACACATCCGTGCGGTCCACCGCGCCGGATCATAAGTTCGTAGGAAAACCAACCTGTTGGCAGCAGGCTTGAGATTCCACACACAGGCAGGTCTCCTGACTTCGTTCATCGCGGCATTGCCCTTCCCAGTTTCCCAGTGGATTGCAGGGCCGCTCCCGTACACAGTGACTGCATCGTTCCGGATTCGCACCGGATTCCCTTTTCATCTGCTTTTGGGCAGACACCTCTGTGCTACAACTTTATATTTTTCCAGACAGCGGGATTATATCACATTTTGTCGAATTGTCAATCCGTTCTGATGGCGGATCTCTAAAATCTATTGATTCGTGCATGCCGGATTTGCTGTTATCGCAATGCATTCTCCCCACAGCGTCTGCAAGGAGCAGAGAAGCACCTTGCCGCCTCTCTGCTCCCTCACTTGCTTGTTTATTTTTGGGTATTTTCTTCATCGTCCAGCAGGTCGGTCATATTCCGCAGGCTGATGCCCAGGGTGGACCCGTTGTGCAGCAGTGCCGAGGTGGTAGGCGGCAGTACCCCCGCCACGCCCAGCGCGATCAGCGTCAGGTTGAAGCCCACGATGAAGCGGTAGCTGCCGTGGATACGCTCCATCAGTGCCTTGCCGAGCCTGCACAGTGTTACCAGCGCAAACAGATCCTCCGAGGCAACGGTGATGTCGGCGATCTCCCGGGCGATGGCCGCACCGGTGGAGATGGCGATGCCCGCATCCGCCTCCGACAGAGCAGGGGAATCGTTGACGCCGTCGCCCACCATGATAACGGTGTGTCCCTTTTCCTTTTCCTGCCGGATAAACGCGGCCTTGTCCTCCGGCAGCACCTCGGCGTACACAGCGTCCACGCCCACCTCGGCGGCCACGGTCTCCGCCGTGCGGCGGTTGTCGCCGGTCATCATCACCACATTGGTAAAGCCGCTCTCGTGCAGCGCCCTTACCGCCTCCCGTGCCTCCCGGCGCAGGGGATCGTGGATGCAGATGACCGCCGCCAGCTCCCCGTCCATGCAGAGGTACAGGTGGGAGTACGCGGCGGGCAGTGCGTCAAATTTCGGCTGTTCTCCCTCCGGGATGCGGCAGCCCTCGTCCTCAAAGACAAAGTGGGCGCTGCCGATGATGACCTTCTTGCCCTCCACCATGCTGGAGATGCCGTGGGCCACCACATACTGCACCTGCGAATGGTACTCCTCGTGGGTGAGCCCGTGCCGCTTTGCCTCCGCCACCACGGCGTTTGCCATGGAATGTGGGTAATGCTCCTCCAGACAGGCGGCAAGCCGGAGCATTTCCACCTCGTCGTGTCCGCCGAAGGGGACGACCTCCGCCACGGTGGGCGTCGCATAGGTCAGCGTGCCGGTCTTGTCGAACACAATGGTGTCCGCCTTGGCCACCGTCTCCAAAAAGCGTCCGCCCTTGACGGAGATGTGATAGCCGCTGCTCTCCCGCATGGCGGACAGCACCGCGATGGGGATGGCCAGCTTCAGGGCGCAGGAGAAGTCCACCATCAGCACCGACAAAGCCCGTGCCACATTGCGGGTAAGAGCAAAACTCAGCAGGCTCCCTACAAAGGTATAGGGCACCAGCTTGTCCGCCAGATTGGCAGCCTTGCTCTCAGCCTCCGACTTCATCTGCTCCGACTGCTCAATCATGTGAACGATTTGGTCATAGCGGCTCTGACCGGAGGCCTGCTTCACCTCCAGCACACACTCGCCCTCCTCCACCACGGTGCCGGCATAGACTGCGCCTCCGGGGCGCTTGGGCACAGGGATAGACTCACCGGTGAGGGACGCCTGATTGACGGTGACCTCCCCCTCCAGCACCAGGCCGTCCACGGGGACGATGCCGCCGGCGCGGACGACTACCGCATCCCCCGGCTGGATCTGGGACACGGGGACCAGCACTTCGCCCTGGGCCGTGCGCAGCCAGACCCGGTCCACATTCAGCGACATGCACCGGGCCAGATCCGCCACGGATTTCTTTCTTGTCCACTCCTCCAGCAGCTCGCCCACCTCCAGCAGAAACATGACCATTCCGGCGGTTCCGAAGTCCCTTCTGCAGGCAGAAATGGAAATAGACAGGGCATCCAGCAGCTCCACCTTGATGCGGCGGCGCAGCAGGCAGCGCAGTCCTCTCCGCACAAAGGGGATCATGTGCCAGAGAATGCGGGCAATCCGCAATGGAGACGGGAGAAACAGGGTACAGGCAGCTTTGCACACTACCTTAGTTACCAGCTTCTCCTCAAATTCCCGGTTCAGCGCCCGGGTGCTGTGGGCGGGCAGTGATGTGGTCCGCTCCGCCTCCTGCCAGGAAAACTGCCGGATGGCCTCCAGCACAGTTTGTCGATCCCCATCGTAGTACAGGATCACAGCACAGGTGCGTTCATGGACGGTGACCTGGCGTGTCCAGGATTTTCCTTGGAGCCAGGCTTCCAGTAGATCCGCTTGAGCGAGTGTCATCTGTTTTTGCCGCAGCCGGAACCGGATGCGCCCCCGGCTTTCGTGCAATATGGTTGCGTTCATAGGTTCCTCCTTCACGAAAAGAGGGAGCCGCTGGCGGCTCCCTCTGGGTCAATCAGGCTTCTTCGCTCTCCAGATTGGCAGCGGCGGCTTCCTCCGCTTCCTTCGCAGCCCGGTCCTCATTCAGCTCCTTGGCGGAGGCCAGAATGTCCGCGGCGTTTTCCTGCACCGTGGTCACAGTCCCCATGACCGAATCCTTCATCCGCAGGCCGGCGGCCGTGACATGGACATAGGCTTTCTTGGCGTCCTTGCTGGACAGTAGCTTGATGCCAAAAGAACCAAACAACGCACCACCCGCAAAGCAGGCAAGTTTCGTATAAACGCTCATTGTGATCCTTCCTTTCCCTTATTTCCGTTTGTAGCCGGTGACCATGACCATAATCATGCAGATCACAGCGCCCCACGCCCAAAAACGATGCTGTTTCATCGCTGTCACTCCTTCTGAATGCTTTGGAATGTCTGATTATTGTAGCAGAAACCGTGGGTGTTTGTCGCTGTCAAAACGGACGCAGAGTTGCGGTTTCCGACATTTTTCTGTACTGGCCGGGAGTCATGCCATACTCCCGCTTGAACGCTGCGTTGAACTGGCTCATACCCTCATACCCTACAGCCTGTGCAATTTGCTGAATGGGCATCCGGGTGGTGCAGATCAGCTCCTGTGCCCGTCGGAGGCGCTGTTGAACCAAAAAGCTGTGAATCGGCATGCCATAGGCGCGGCGGAACCCTTCTTTCAAGAAGGTCGGGGAAAGCGAAAACTGTTTGCAGAGGAACGCAATGGTAAGCTTATCAGACAGATGCGTCTGGATGTATGCCTTGACTTCCAACAGACTGTGGGATACTGGGCAGCCTGAGCCGGAGAGAGAGCCATTCGATTCAGATACCTCGGTGCAGAGCAGATACAGCAGTTCCACCGACTTGAAAACACAGTAGCGTTCCTGCTCCTGCTCAGACAGATAGCGAACCGTTTCAAAAAATGACTGCGTCCAAGGTGTGCCGCACAGGGCCATGCAGCCGTTCCTCGCCGTCATCTTCTCCTTGACGATCCTGGTGTCCAACCTCATCCCCAGGGTGGAGCAGACCGTCACAAGGCTTTCTTTTGCGGCTTTGGCGTCTACGGCAATCAAAACGCCGCCCAGGTTTCCGCTACACTGACACGAGCGGAGAGCGGAGCTGTCGGAGAGGAGGAAAATCCCCGGCGCCTCCACCGTGCAGGAGGTA
>OLGF01001856.1_pt1 | contig 21220 bp, 20 predicted proteins | sample 1604971 | NCBI WGS metagenome assembly OLGF01 (sample SAMEA3888902, study PRJEB22519) | human gut metagenome | biome: human gut; feature: human-associated habitat; material: faeces | place: Denmark | collected 2011 | reverse complement strand
TCTGTTCGCAAGTCTGGTTTCCTACTGTGCAGGATGTCTTACATGCTGACTGGCATGATGTCTGGCATTCGCCACATCCGCTTTTTTTCAGATTGCTGTTCATAGGTTTATTCAATGATTTTACATGTTTCATGTTCGTATCCCTCCTTACTATTGCTTAACTTACGTTATTATAACATTTTGACATAGGTTTCGCAATCTTTTTCTTAGGATATCATTCCGCCTGCCATACCACCTCCCGCACACAGCGCAAATGTTATCAGAATCTCTGTTCCACTTCCGTGAAATGTACGATAGATTCCCCATGTAATCAGTAACAGAAATGCGAAGTACAGAATTCCAAGTACAATTCCCCACAAGAAACGTCTGATCTTTGCAAGTTTACCCGCCACAAGTCCACCGGCAAATGTAGAGAGCAGATAGACCGCTGTGATCCCTGCTGTCACAGCTTCTTCCGTAAGTTCGAATTTATACAGCGCCATTGCCAGTATCATCAAAAGGATTCCGGTCACTACATATGCTGCCAGAAGAGATTTCAGTATCCACATGATCCACACTTCATTTTGTCCCTTTTTTCCCATGCTTTCCCTCCTCATCTATCACAGATTATGAAGGAAGCATCTGATTTATGCGCTTATTTTTGTTTACAATCGTCCTATTGTTCCATCTGTTTGCCCAGAACCTTTGCCGTATATTCCGCAAGACAAAGCTCTGTATCTTTGAATCTGTCCGTACGTTCCTGATTCAGCAGAAAAACCGCACCGATCACATCACCTGCACACAGAATCGGACTGATCACCTCCTGTTTATAAGGTTCTGATACACTCACGATCGGTACATATCTTTTTTCCCCGGCTTTGGCATTCCGTGTTTTTCGTTCTTTCAGAAATTCTCCAAGCTCTCCCGTAATATCTTCATCCTGAATCTCTTTCTTTCCATTTCCCGCTGCTGCCACTACCTGATCCATATCACAGATCCCCACCAGGCATTCCAAAACCTGCGACAGACTTTCCGCATACTGCTTTGCAAATGCAGACAGTTCCCCTATCGGTGAATATTTCTTCAGAATAATCTCACCTTCTCTGTCTGTAAATATCTCCAGCGGATCGCCTTCCCTGATCCTCAGTGTCCTTCTGATCTCTTTTGGCACGACCACACGCCCCAGATCATCGATTCTTCTTACGATTCCTGTTGCCTTCATAGCATTTATCTTCCTCCTGATTTTTCTGTTTTTTCCATATTTTCTAACATATGGCTAGTATGCTGAAAACAGCAAGGAATTATTCATGCAGATATTAGACTGGATATTTTTTCAATAGTTTTGTATAATAGTTGGAAGAAAATATTAGGAGGAATGAATCATGAGTAAAATTGATGAAGTACGTGCTGATATGGTCAAAGCCATGAAAGCCAAAGACAAAGACACAAAGGAAACTTTATCCATGCTGCTTGCAGCTCTTAAGAATAAAGCAATCGACAAACGCGAAGACCTGACACCGGAAGAAGAGACTCAGGTAATCTTAAAAGAGATCAAGCAGACAAAAGAGACCCTGGATATGACTCCTGCAGATCGTACAGAGATCATCGAAGAATGCAACAAGCGTCTGGCTGTTCTGGAACAGTATGCTCCTAAGATGATGGATGAAGCAGAGATCAAAGAAGTCGTTGCTTCTGTTCTTGCAGAGATGGGACTGGATGCTCCTACCGCAAAAGATAAAGGCAAGATCATGAAGAACCTGATGCCTAAAGTAAAGGGAAAAGCTGACGGCAAGCTCGTCAACGAGATCGTATCTACTTTCATGAAATAAAATCTTCAAGAGCTGCCGCTGGCAGCTCTTCTTGTATACTATGGTATCTACAGAACCGCCACCTGCTGCTTCTTCCGAACACATAGTGATCACAAAATAATGGGCAGCACCCGATGGATGCTGCCCATTATTTTAATCCTCTTAGTTACCAGAAGTACTGCCTGTTCCGGTTGTACTTGTATCTTTGGCTTTCACACTCAGTTTTGTAAAGCTAATCTTATTCCAGCTACCTTTATGGACTGTAATCTTTTCTTCTTTTTTCCATTTCTTTAATACTTTTTTATAGTATTTATCCTGTTTGTCTGTGATCATGGACTGTTTCTTAGTCTCTGTAGCCGTTTTATCATTGAGGCTTGTAACTTTTGCCACATAGCATGCAGTGTCACCTTCGATCACATCCGTCGTCTCGCCTTCTCCTAATTTGTCTGCTGCTTTTACGACTTCCTTAGACGGACTTACTGAATCCGAATCAAACGTGGCATCTTTGGCTTCTGTTCCCTGTTCCGTTGCATACGCAGCAAAATCTTCTGCTGTCTTTGCACCTTTGGCAAATGTCTCTGCCGTCTCTTTGGTTTTTTTCTTTTCCGCTTCGGATACTGTAGTATCTGATGAGCTTGAAGAATCAGATGTTGTACTATAATCAAATTCTACATACTGCATATGCTTCTGTGTCGCTTCTTCATCCGTTACTTTCACATTCGCATCTGCTACAATTGCCGCACGCATTTTCTGTTCGATCGCCATCAGTGTCATGACACGTTTTACATTTTCCTTAGAACCGGACACCTTGTCTTTTTTCTTCTGTGAATTGGCTTTGTCAAATTCTTTTGCCGCATCATTGATTGCTTTTTTATCGGCCTTTGTAAGCTTCACATCATAATCTTCCATATGTTCTTCCAGAAGAGCCATATTCTTCAGATCATCCAGAAGTGTCTCCTTGATAGACTCTTCATATGTCTTGCCGTCTGATGCATTTCTGCTCCACATATCATCACCGCCGAGATAGCTTGCAAAGTACGTTTCGTACTGAGCCTGTGTATATCTTGCATAGAAATTTGCAACACCTGCCGTAATCTCTTCATCCCCTGCTTTTACGACTACTGCATCGTCCTTCCGTGATCCACATCCGATAAGTGATGCTGCCATAATTCCTGCCAGTGCTAATATTAATGCTCTTTTTTTCATTTATCCTAACCTGCCTTTATTTGCTTAATGGGTCAATTATACCGCTTTTTTCTTCGCCTATCAATCTTTTCAACCCATTTAACACATTTTTTGTACTTTCCAATGCGTCTGTCTGCTTCTCTTTCAGATTCCTTCTCTTCTTCTCATAGATAAAGCATGGCTGCACCCCATCCGCTTTGAACGTCAGCTCGCCACGAAAATCTTCAATCAGCTTCGGAATCCGCTCCGGATGTACTTTTGCTTTTTCATACATGGTAAATGTGTAAACCTCGCCTTTCTGCTCGACCGCCGTTACATACAACTGATGTGCCTGCGCCTTCAGAGCCGCTACTTCCAGAAGCTTTTCTACTTTCTTCGGAATATCTCCGAAACGGTCGATCAGTTCTTCTGTCATATCTTCCATCTCTTCTCTGTTCTCGATTGCAGCGATCCGTTTATAAACATCCAGTTTCTGATATTCATTCGGAATATACGAAGCCGGAATAAATGCATCCACATTCAGATCCATCGTCGTTGTAAATGTCTCCTCTTCTTCCATCTCGCCTTTCAGCTGCTTCACCGCCTCGTTCAGCATCTTACAGTAAAGGTCATATCCGACTGCTTCCATATGTCCATGCTGTTCTGCTCCTAGAAGATTGCCTGCTCCGCGGATCTCAAGATCCCGCATTGCGATCTTGAATCCCGAACCAAGATCCGTAAACTCGCGGATGGCCGCCAGTCTCTTTTCAGCCACTTCTTTTAACATCTTGTCTCTCCGGTATAGAAGGAATGCATATGCCATGCGGTTAGAGCGTCCGACACGCCCACGCAGCTGATAAAGCTGTGAAAGGCCGAGACGATCCGCATCGTGGATGATCATCGTATTCGCATTGGAAATATCCAGTCCGGTCTCTATGATCGTTGTAGATACCAGTACATCAATCTCACCATTAATGAAATCATACATAATCCGTTCCAGTTCGTGTTCCCGCATCTGTCCGTGTGCATAGGCAACCGTAAGATCCGGCACCAGTTTCTGCACATGTCCTGCCACTTCATCAATATCTTCCACGCGGTTGTAGACATAATATACCTGTCCCTGTCTTGCGCATTCCCGTTCAATTGCCTCACGTACCATCTCATCGTTATATTCCATGACATACGTCTGGATCGGCATACGGTCGTTCGGCGCTTCTTCCAGCACACTCATGTCACGGATTCCGATCAGGCTCATATGAAGGGTTCTCGGGATCGGAGTTGCCGTAAGCGTCAGTACATCTACATTTTCCTTTAATTTCTTGATCTTCTCTTTGTGCTGTACTCCGAATCTCTGCTCTTCATCAATGATCAGAAGCCCGAGATCCTTGAATTTCATATCTTCACTTAACACTCGGTGTGTTCCGATGATAATATCTACCAGCCCCTTTTTCGCATCCTCGACTGTCTTCTTCTGCTGCGCCGGCGTGCGGAATCTGCACATCAGATCGATCCGCACCGGAAAGTCTTTCATACGCTGCACGAACGTCCGGTAATGCTGCTGTGCAAGGATTGTTGTCGGAACCAGATAGACCACCTGTTTACTCTCTTGTACTGCTTTGAATGCCGCACGGATCGCAACTTCTGTTTTTCCGAATCCGACATCGCCACAGACCAGACGGTCCATGATCTTGTGGCTTTCCATATCTTTTTTCACAGCCTCGATCGCCATCATCTGGTCTTCTGTCTCTTCAAACGGGAACATCTCTTCAAATTCCCGCTGCCAGACAGTATCTTCTCCATAGACATAACCATCCTGTTCCTGTCTCGCCGCATACAGCTTCACCAGATCCCTTGCAATCTCTTTTACCGCACCGCGCACCTTTGTCTTGGTCCGGTTCCATTCCTGCGTTCCCAACTTGTTCAGTTTCGGTTTCTTGGCATCGGCACTTGCATATTTCTGGATCAGATCCAGCTGTGTTGCCGGGATATAAAGATTTCCGCCCTGTGCATACGAAATCTTCATATAATCCTTCGAAATCTTGTCTACGACGATCTTCTCGATCCCCTGATAGACCCCGACACCATGATTCTCATGGACCACATAGTCTCCCGGTTTCAGTTCCGAAAAGCTCTGGATCTTACGGCCTTCATATGTCTTTCTCTTTTTCTTCTTTTTCCGTTTGCCGAAAATGTCCGACTCTGCGATCACAGTGAATTTGAGCATCGGATATTCATAACCTTCTGCGATATATCCGTATGCCGTCATGATCTCTCCCGGCTTCACTTCCCGGTCCAGATCTTCACTGTAATAACTGCTCAGATTATAATCTCTTAAATCTTCCGCCAGACGCTTCGCACGGGTCCTGGAACCTGACAACAGAATTACCCTGTATCCATTTCTTTTTAACCGTTTCAGATCCTGTGTCAGCATTTCAAAACTGTTATTATACGGATTCACACTTTTCGCCTGGATCTCATAAGACTCTCTCACTTCCAGTCCTTTGCATTTCATCCCCAGTGCATAGAATCCGATACTACTGTAACAATTGATCTTTTTCAGGATCTCAGTGACCGGAAAGATTTTTGCTTCTTCCTCTTCCAAATCATATCCGCTTTCCAGACGTTTCTTCTGTGCTTCCATGAATTCATCTTCAATATTCTGTCCACGCTCCACAAGACGTACCGGTTCATCCAGAAAAAGGATCGTATCCTCCGGTGGAAAATAATCCAGAAACGAGACACCCTTCTCACCATTCTGTGGGAATTCTACCGCCGGATAGATTACAATATCCATCAGATTTTCGATCGACCGCTGGCTCTCCACATCAAACGTACGGATGGAATCCACCTCATCTCCCCAGAGTTCGATACGCACCGGAAGTTCTTCCGTCAGCGGATAGATATCCAGGATTCCTCCACGTACCGCAAACTGTCCAGGTCCTTCCACCTGCACTTCCCGGTCATAACCTATAACCGAAAGCTTCTCTGCCATCTCATCCAATTTGAGAACGCTGTCATTTTGTACCTTAAGTACTTTTTCCGCAATACTTTCCTTCGGTGCCAGATGATCCATGAAGCCGTCCAGGCTTGTCACAACCGTTACCGGTTCACCCGAAAGCACTGCCTGGATTCCTTCCATTCTCTGCTTTACCAGTTCTTTACTTCGGATATCTGCCTGATAGAAGAGAAAATCTTTCGCCGGATACAGATACGTATTACTGTCCAGGAAACGGTATTCTTCATAGATTTGTTTTGCTTTTGTCTCACTGGAACAGGCGATGACTTTATATTTACAGCCATCGCCAAGTGCATACATCATATGAGATTTCTGGGAATTCACACATCCGCACACACGGATCATTCCCACATCTTTTTTCTTATTCTTGCAGAGTTCTTCAAACTCTGCCAGTTCTTTTAACGGCCCGATTAAGCCCTGCATCTTTTATGCCTCCTTAGGCTTTACTTTCCTGTTATACTGATTCATGGCAGCCTCGATCTCTCCATTTAAGATCATTCCCACCGCATGGTCTGCGCGGTCATAACCTTCTTCCATCAATTCACGGTCTTCTTTTGAAAAATGTCCCAGCACATAATCCGCCAGGTCATATTTCTTCGGCTTCTCACCTACCCCGATCTTGATTCTCGGAAATACATCCGTTCCCAGATTGGCAATGATATTCTTGATTCCGTTATGCCCTCCGGCACTTCCTTTTTTACGGATCCTTAGCTGTCCCACATCCAAACTGATATCATCATAGATCACCAGAAGTTCATGTTCTTCATCGATCTTATAATAATTGACCAGTTCTCTTAAGCTTTCCCCGCTGAGATTCATGTAAGTCTGCGGTTTTACCAGAAGCACTTTCTGACCCTCAATGATTCCCTTTCCGACCAGCGCTCTTCCTTTTCTTCCATCTACAGAAATATTATATCTGTCCGCCAGCATATCTATGACATCAAATCCTACATTGTGTCTGGTTCCTTCATACTGAAGTGTAGGATTCCCAAGTCCTGCAATAATAAACATAATTCTTCACCTTCCATTTCTTTTACCATTCTACAAGAACCTTTCCCATTTGTCACGGAAAAATTAAATGAATAATCCTTCCACTTTTTTCATACATTATAGAAAATAAAACAATCTTTGAAATAAAATACCAGGAGGTCTCGCTATGAGTTCCAAAACCAAAATTGTTGTACTTCACATGAAGGAAATCATCTATACCGTTATTTTTGCAGTATTAACCATTGTTCTGATCCTGCTTTTGATATTCATGTTCCGTCCCGGACACCATTCCGGATCCAATGATAAGAAGATCTACACTCCCGGAATCTACACTTCCGATATTACGTTGAATAATACTGCTTTAGAAGTTGAGGTCACAGTGGATGAAACGCATATCAATTCAATCCGTTTTACGAATCTGAATGATTCCATCACAACCATGTACCCTTTTATCGAACCGGCGATTGAAGATATTGCCGAACAGGTCTATAAAAAACAGTCTCTTGAGAATATACAGTATTCTTCCGATACTCCTTATACTTCCCAGTTGATTGTTCAAGCCATTGAAAACGCACTAAAAAAAGCCGAAACTACAAAGTAGTCGCGGCTTTTTCTTTTGCTCTCTTTTGTTCTTGTTCTGATCTTAACCCTCAACGATAAGATAACGTCCATCTGGAAGTGCAAATACTTCCGATGCCTCTTCGATCTCTTCATCAGACATTCCGCTGATATCCATTCCCTCCTGATCCAGGAATTCTTTAACTTCTTCAATGCTGTCTACGATAGAAGCCATACAATCCTCCAGAAAAGCCTCAGCCTCTTCTAAAGTCTCAGCAACTGGTTCGTCAAACAGCTGTCCCTGGTTCAGGATAAAGGTCTTCAGACATTCTTCATCATATTCGTACATACATCTCAACCTCCCTTATCGTAATATTACACAAACTGCAACAGTTCTTCCGGTCTTTCGATCAGATGATCTGCTCCCGCAGTTTCTAACGTTTTCCTGTCCCGGAATCCCCACAGCACACCTATTGTCTTAAGGCCTGCATTCTTTCCGGTTGCCGCATCGACTTCCGAATCTCCGATATACAGACATTCTTCTTTCGATACCTGCATCTGCTCCATCAGATACCAGACTCCGTCCGGTTCTGGTTTTCTGCGGATGCCGTCTTTTTGTCCCTGTGCATAGTCAAAAATGTTATCTCCAAAGATTTCTTTTACAACCTTTACCGTCTGACGGTCCGGCTTATTCGAAAGGACTGCCAGATGGATTCCTCTGTCTTTCAATGCTTTTAACATCTCCGGAATCCCCTCGTAAAGTGTTACATGATATGTACAATTCTGATCAAATATACGTCCGTAAATTTTCATTCCTTCTTCAATTCTTGAAGCCTTAGGATCCCCCGACACTTTCAGAGATTCTTCGATCAGAACTCTTGCTCCGTTTCCGACAAACATTCTGCACTGATCCTTTGTGATCTGGGAGAGCCCCATCTCCTTCAGTGTCAGATTCACAGAATATGTCATAGATTCCAATGTATTTGTTAATGTTCCATCTAGGTCAAATATACAAGCTTTCATTATACAAATCCCTCCTGCAAATATCATAGTATGAGACTGTCAAAAATGCAATACTAAAAAAATCTATCAGACTTTTTTGTCATATACATGACACACAAAGCGATACGCCAGCCCTTAGATAAGGTACTGGCGCATTGTTTTCAACGCATTCTTTTCAAGTCTGCTCACCTGAGCCTGTGATATCTGTATTTCATCTGCAACCTCCATCTGTGTTTTTCCCTGAAAAAACCGAAGCTTTATAATATACCGTTCCCTCTCTCCCAGATGTTTCATTGCTTCTTCCAATGATAAATCTTCTATCCACTTTTCTTCTTTATTCGTCTGATCACTTAACTGATCCATTACATAGAGTGCATCTCCTCCATCATTGTACACCGGTTCCTGAAGGCTCATAGGTACCTGGATTGCATCCAGTGCAAATACAATATCTTCTTTGGATATTCCGATCTCCTCAGCGATTTCCTGTACTGTAGGCTCTTTCTGATTCTTCTTCATATAGTTTTCCTTAGCATAAATTGCCTTGTATGCAGTGTCTCTGAGTGACCGGCTGACTCTTATGGAATTATTATCTCTCATGTACCTTCTGATTTCTCCGATAATCATAGGTACTGCATAAGTGGAAAATTTTACCTCTAATTCTGTATTAAAATTATTGATTGCTTTAATAAGGCCAATACAGCCAATCTGGAACAGATCATCCGGATTCTCTCCACTTGCACCGAACCTCCTTATTACACTTAAGACAAGTCTTAGATTACCTTTGATATATTCTTCTTTCGCTTCCTGATCTCCCGCTTTAATACGCACAAACAAAGCTTCCTTCTCCTTTTCATTCAGGATCGGAAGCTTTGCTGTATTCACACCACATATTTCTACTTTTCCCTGTGCCATTGCGAACCTCCTGTCAGAATCTTCTCTATCAGTTTCTAGTAAAATGATTCTCCATATCGCACAGGCTTATGCGGATTCTTATGAAATTAAAAAAACTTTTACTCCTTGACATCCGGTCTGACGTCGGTTATCTGTCCCATTTGTCTGCCAGATTTTGGATCTGTGTTTCAAATTTTGCCATATCTTTATTGGCAATTCCTTCGTTCTTATATACTACATTTAACAGACGTTTGGCTGCTGCCACCAGACGGTTAAATGCAGATGCACTTTTAATCTTATTCGGCTTTTCTTCTGCCTTCTTCGGAATCTTCTGACCAATGGTAATGATCTCATTTGTCGCAAGATCTACGGAACCTCCGGAATACGGTGCAAATGCCGGGCAGCCAAATTGCTCTTCTACAAGCGCAGCAAAATGATCCGTCACTGTATCCTCACCATGTACAACCATCACACGGTCCGGTACCTTTTCAAATCCTGCGAGCCAGTCTAACAGTCCATTCATATCTGCATGTCCGCTGATTCCCCTTAACACTTCTATCTTTGCGTTGACCGTGATGTTCTCACCAAATAATTTCACACTCTGTGCACCTTCGATCAGCTTTCTTCCAAGCGTTCCCACTGCCTGATATCCAACAAAACAGATGGTACATTCCGGCCGCCACAGATTATGTTTCAAGTGATGCCTGATACGTCCGGCCTCACACATACCGGATGCAGACAGGATTACTTTAGGTTTCGTATCAAAATTAATCTGTCTGGATTCATCACTGGTAATCGTTGTCTTGAGTCCCTGGAACAACAGTGGGTTAATTCCCTGATTGACAAGCGCCATTGCGTCTTCATCAAAGCATCCTTTGACATTTTTATTAAACACATTGGTCGCTTCAATTGCCAGCGGACTGTCTACATACACTTCAAATCCCGGGAATTCCGGAAGCAGATTCTTTTCTTTTATCTCTCTGATAAAATACAGGATTTCCTGCGTACGTCCTACCGCAAACGATGGGATTACTACATTGCCTCCTTTTTGGAATGTTTCCCGTAAAATTCTTGTAAATTCGCCGACATAATCCGGAATATCCTCTCCATGTGTCCGGTCTCCATATGTAGATTCAATCACTACATAATCTGCTTCTTTTACCAGCTGCGGATCTTTGATGATCGGTTGATTCTTGTTACCCACATCTCCGGAAAATACGATCTTTTTAGAAACTTCTCCTTCTGTTACCCACACTTCAATACTTGCGGATCCCAGAAGATGCCCTACATCATTAAATCTGACTTCTATTCCGTCACACAATGTAATCTTCTGACCGTAATCCACAGGTGCCAGAAGCTTGGTCGCCGCATCTGCATCTGCAACCGTATAAATCGGTTCGTATTCCGGTTCCCCACTTCGTCTTGCCTTCCGGTTTCTCCATTCCGCCTCAAATTCCTGAATATGGGCACTGTCACGCAACATGATATCGCACAAATCTGCCGTTGCAAATGTTGTAATGATCTCTCCGGAAAATCCCTTTTTAACCAATAACGGAATATTTCCCGAATGATCGATATGTGCATGTGTCAGAAGAATGTAATCTACCTCTCCCGGTGTAACAGGAAGTTCCTGATTCTCATAAAGATCCGGTCCTTGTTCCATTCCACAGTCAATCAGAATATTCTTTCCACACGCTTCAAGAAGATGGCAGCTTCCAGTCACTTCATGGGCTGCTCCAAAAAAGCTAAGTCTCATATGACCAACCCCTTTTTTCTTTTTATTGTATCATATTTTCATGAATACTTCACCATCTCCCGACGCAATCTTTGCATAATCTTTTTCTCCAGTCTGGATATATAGGACTGGGAAATCCCCAGCATATCCGCTACTTCTTTCTGAGTCTTTTCTTCTCCATCCTCCGTTCCAAGTCCAAATCTCATTCTTATGATCATCTGCTCTCTTCCAGACAGACGTCCAATAGCTCTGATGAGCACCTTCTTTTCTGCTTCATTCTCTAAATCCTTATAAATCGCATCTTCTTCCGTCCCCAGGATATCTGATAACAACAGCTCATTACCATCCCAGTCTACATTCAGCGGTTCATCTATCGATACTTCCATTCTCGTTTTATTATTTCTCCGCAAATACATTAATATCTCATTTTCAATACATCTGGATGCATAGGTTGCAAGTTTGATATTTTTATCAGGATTAAATGTATTAATTGCTTTTATAAGACCAATCGTTCCTATGGATATCAGATCCTCTACCCCCACTCCTGTATTGTCAAATTTCTTTGCTATATATACCACCAGGCGCAAATTATGTTCAATCAGTATTTTCCTTGCATTTTCATCTTTTTCTGTCCCAAGGTCTTTGATTGCTTTCTTTTCTGCCGCCGCCTCTAAAGGTGCAGGCAGAATATCCGATCCGCCTATGTAATGAATGTCTTTTCTGTCCACAAAAAAGAGTGTCTTCAAATCCGGAATTACTTTCAATTTAAACTGATGTGGAACTGCTACTTTTATCACCATTTTTCTTTCCTCCTGCCAATATATCTGGATTTATGATCATCTGATAATTTTCTGACCCTAATTCTTCTTCACATACCGCCACTAATGGATATTCTACATTTATCCTGTATCCATCCCGTATGATCTGTATCTTATCCATGCGAAATGCAGGCATAACTCCCTCTTTTTTCCCAATGGAATGATATGGAATATATCTGAATCGTTCCGGTTGCTTTCCTTCTGTCAATCTCTTTACAGATGCCTGATCCATAACACTGACCGGATCTTTACTCACTGTATCCTTCAATGTATTTCCTGTATCTATAAGGGCTCTCAGTCTGCAATTTCGTTCTCCGAAAAACACCACCACTTCACAGTAACGATTTCCTTTCTCCGAAAACAATAAAATGATCTTCCAGATTCCCAACACCACATAATAACTGATGACTGCCAATGCAAAGAATACACTTCCCTGCCGCAGATACTGTCCCGCAAACTGTAATACTCCCCCTAAAAGAAAAGACTCTATATATAAAATTACCCATCCTCTGAACAATTCCCGGCCCCATTTTAATCCCAGACCGGTTCTTAGCATCAATACATTAATGACGCCATGAAATACTATAAATTTCGCCCAAGTTGTCTTACACGGCCATATCACAACAATACAAGTCAATACTGCTCCCAGTACGCCTCCCGCTATTATGCGGCCATATCTCACCGGACATGCCAATGCCTTCTTTAGTAAAGCCAAAAGAATTGTATCCATCGTAAAGTTCATCAAAAAGAACACATCTACATATAATTCATAGTACACATCAGGCCTTCTTTCTCTTTCCGTGCACAGAAATAGATTTGTTGTTTCAAACAAGTATCATTATATAGATTTTATAGAAAGGATTTTGTCATATGATGTATGATATGCCGGTTTTCGTTCGACTGCTTTCGTAAACAAAAGAGCATTTAAGAAAGAAAAGAAGAAAAAAAGAAAGAACTGTGCACATTTCAAATTCATGTGCATCAGTTCTTCTGTCTTTTTTAAGTAATATAACTCTTTATGTGATTGTTATTTTTTAAAGAAATCCGGAATTTTGATTGACTGCTCTTTCACTTTACTTGTCGGTGTTCTTGGTGTATCCAATGTAGGAGTTGTTCCACCAATCGGTCTTCTTGCAGTTGTTCCACCATTTTCTCTCTGTGTTGTTGTTCCAAAATCAAGTCTTGGTGAAACCGGACGTACAGTCTGCTGCTGCGTATACATCGTATTATTCTGACGTGTCGGTCTTTCATATGCGGATGCATGTCCCTGCTGACCATGTGGCATAGCCGAAGATCTGCCCTGATTCTCCAGTCTTGATTTTAACTTTGAAGCACTTCCTCCAACATTGTGAAGTCCTGTAGCAATTACAGTGATTGTTGCTTCATCTGCTCTGGAATCATCGTACATAGCACCAAAGATGATATTTGCATCTTCTCCTGCAAGTTCCTGTACATATTCTGCCGCATCAGCTGCATCCATAAGTGTGATATCTCCGGATACATTGATGATAACATGTGATGCTCCTGCAATCGTTGTCTCCAGAAGAGGACTGGCAACCGCCTGTTTCACAGCCTCCAGAGCCTTATCATCACCGCGTCCCTGACCGATACCGATATGGGCAATACCTTTATCTGTCATAACAGTCTGTACATCTGCGAAGTCAAGGTTGATCAGTGAAGGTACATTGATCAGGTCTGTGATTCCCTGAATACCCTGCTGTAATACTTCGTCAGCTTTCTTTAAAGCTTCCGGCATTGTTGTGCGTCTGTCAACAATCTCCAGCAGTTTATCATTTGGAATTACGATCAGCGTATCCACACTTTCTTTTAATTTTTCAATTCCCGCAAGGGCATTGTTCATACGTGTCTTAGACTCAAAACGGAACGGTTTTGTTACAACACCTACGGTTAATGCTCCCTGTTCTTTTGCAATACGTGCAATCACTGGTGTAGCACCTGTTCCGGTACCACCGCCCATACCGCATGTTACGAATACCATGTCGGCACCTTTCAGTGCTGCTGATATTTCTTCTGCACTTTCTTCTGCTGCTTTCTCACCGATCTCCGGTCTTGCACCGGCTCCCAGACCTTTGGTAATCTTATCACCGATCTGCATCAGTGTCGGAGCTTTACACAGCTGAAGTGCCTGTTTATCTGTATTGACCGCTATAAATTCAACACCGGCAATCTGCTCATCAATCATTCGGTTTACCGCGTTATTACCGCCTCCACCTACTCCAACAACAATAATCTTTGCCGCTGCTTCTGATTCGTTTGTTTTAATTTCTAGCAAGGGTTTCTCCTCCTTTGTTATCCTTATTATATATTATACATCCCATTGATAGAGCAAGTGAGATGAACTCAGTTTGCTATATATAGTATATAATATAGACTTTCGTATAAAATATCAATAGAATTTCTCTAATTTTCTTAATTTTCTTGTGAAATATCTTCCATTTCAAATGTAATCGTAGTGTTATTCTCAGAATACGACTCCAAATGCAAAATTCCCGTTTTATCTCCCAGCTTTTTTAAGATTGGTCTGATCTGAGCGATCTGTTCTGCGGATACCTGATTTCCAAGGCATGCTCTTACGTTTCCAAAATCCATATAGATCTGCTGATCCTTTACATATATCTTTTCCGGGTATATTCCATACCTCTGGCTTTCCCCACAGGCTTCTACTATTTCGGAAAATTTCGTCTGATTTGTCGTTTTAATCTGGCTGTACAGTTTATTTTTCTTTATTTTTAATCCACTGACAACCGGTATCTTGCTGTCTTTCACTTCAGTTTCATTTACTACAAGCTTAGTTTGATCAAAATAACTGTATTTTTTTCCCGATTTCACACAGCCTACCCTTGTCTTTTCTTTTACGGTAATTTTTAGTGTCCATGGATTTTTCATACTGACTTTCAATGTATCCAGGCACTTCGGCTTCTTTCCTTGGCCCAACGAATACTTTGCCAATACATACAGGGAATTCTTCGACAGTTTATCATTCTGTACACATTCAACTATTTCCTGACTGTCACAGTATTCATTACCGCTTACTTCCACTTCCTGAATATAGAATAGCAAAACAGTTCCAAGGATTATAATGGCAGCCGCCAATATCAAAACAATCAAGGCATATGCATGATGTTTTTTCTTTTTATCTTTTCTTTTCTTTTTTGTACCTTCTCTTTTCTGATTCTGGTTTCCCATATATCATTCATACTTCCTTTCATTCTTGTGTCTCATCCACATGTATATTATTTTACCAAAGATGACACATTCAGCACAAGCCCCATTTCAAAAAGCAGGAACATAACCGAAGTTCCTCCATAACTGATAAACGGAAGTGTTATTCCTGTATTCGGGATCGTATTCGTCACCACCGCAATGTTCAGGATTACCTGTATCATCATATGTGCCATTGCCCCGGATGCAATCAATGCACCCTCCAGATCCGGTGCATGTGAAGCTATCACAAAAAAACGCCAGATTAAGATTAAAAATAATAATAATACAAAAGATGCGCCTACCAGACCTAATTCCTCACATATGATAGAAAAAATCATATCATTCTGGGCTTCCGGCACAAATCCCAATTTCTGAATACTGCTTCCAAATCCTTTTCCAAACAATCCTCCCGAACCAATTGCATACAGACCTTGCAATGTCTGATAACCCTTTTCATAATTTTCCGGATGCCGCCATATCTGCAGACGTTCCAGACGATAACTTTCCATTGCAAGAAATATTCCCATAAATGCACAGCCAAGAAATATCATCCATGCAAACTGACCATATTTTGGGCTTGCAACAAATACCAATACTACGGCTATTCCAAGAATAATGATTGCTGTACTTAGATTACTTGCCCCTACCAGTCCTACAACCGGCAGAACACTTATAACTATTTTACAGACCGTTGTAAATTTCCCCATGCTTTTTACATTTCGCATAATCACGTACGTCAAAAACAATATAACCGCAACTTTTGCAAATTCCGACGGTTGAAAAGAAAACGGACCCAAAGATAACCATCTTTTGGATCCGTTATATTCATCACCAATCAGAAGAACCGCAATACCCAGCAGAACAGATACCAGATACCCCGGTACTGACCATTTTTTCCAGACATGATAATCCACTCTGGCGATGATCCACATACCTGCTATTCCAAGAAGCGTTGCAAATATCTGTTTTTTCAGATAGTAAAACGAATCCTGAAATTTGAGTTCCCCATTATATGCACTTGTGCTGTAAAGAATCACAAGCCCTGTTACAATAATAATCCCCAGTACGATGACCAAAGCATAATCATACGCTCTTTGTTTCGATCGTTCCAAGCCATCCTCTCCTTATAAGGAATTTACAATTTCTTTGAACTTCTCTCCACGTACTTCATAACTCGGGAACATATCCCAGCTTGCACATGCAGGTGAAAGCAGAACTGCTTCTCCTGACTCTGCAATTTTTGCTGCAGTAAGAACTGCTTCCTCAAATGAATCTACAAACATATAGTCTTTAAATCCACATTTTTCTGCATCTGCTGCTATCTTCTCTTTTGTATCCCCAAGAAGGATCAGTTTTTTTACTTTACCGTCAAAACTGTTAATCCATTCTGTATACTCAGATCCTTTATCATATCCTCCACCGATCAATACTGTCGGGCGCTTCATTGCCTGAATTCCCTTGATCGCCGCATCCGGATTTGTTCCCTTTGAATCATTGTAATATGTAACACCTTTTTTCTCTGTTACATATTCAATACGATGCTCTACTCCTTTAAATGCCTTGACGCTTTCACGTATCACATCTACCGGCACTCCATAAACTGCTGCCATTGCACATGCTGCCATAACATTCTCATGATTATGCGTTCCCAGGATCTGCAATTCATCCACATGACAGATTGTTTCTTTTACTCCGCCATAATTGTAAATAATATTGCCTTCCTCGAGATAGATTCCCTCTTCTAGTTTACGCTGACTGCTGAAATATAGAACATTTGCTTTGATTTCTTCTCCAAATTCTCTTGTAAGCCTGTCCTCATAATTTAAAATGCAATAATCATCTTCTGTCTGATTCTTTGCAATATTTTTCTTTGCATTGACATATGCTTCCATCGTATGATGGCGATTCAGATGATCCGGTGTGAAATTCAGGATTGCACTTACTCTCGGTCTGAAATCCACAATGCTCTCCAGCTGGAAACTGCTCATCTCGGCAACTGTGATTGTATTGTCTGTCATCTTCTCAACTGCTGTTGTATATGGTGTTCCAATATTTCCCACAACGAAGACATCTTCCTGATAGTTCTTCATAATCTCTCCCAGAAGTGTCGTTGTGGTTGTTTTACCATTTGTACCGGTAATTGCAAGGACATCACCTTTACCGAACTGATATGCAAGCTCGACTTCTCCAATTACCGTAATTCCCTGCTCACGCATTTTTTCAATCACAGGAAGATCCGTCGGCACACCCGGACTTAATACTGTCATATCAAGCTTTTCCAGAACTTCTTCCGGAAAATCTCCGATCACGATCTTGGCACTGCTGTCTTCTCCAAGTTGTTTTTTTATCTTTTCCTCTGTCAGTTTCTGGTTTCCATCGTACATTATTACTTCTGCACCATGTCTTTCAAGAATCTGTCCTGCTCCGATTCCACTGATTCCAAGACCAAACACAAGTACTTTCTTACCTTTTACTTCCATGATATCCTCCTACATAGCCATCAGAGCGATCAGACATAAGATTGCTGTAATAATAGAAAATACTGCAACAACTCTCGTCTCTGACCATCCGCACAGCTCAAAATGATGATGTATCGGCGCCATTTTGAATATTCTCTTACCGCCGGTCTTTTTAAAATATGTTACCTGGATCATAACCGATAATACTTCTATCAGATAGATAAATCCAACAATGATAATAAAGATTGGCATCTGAAGCATGTATGCCGCTGAAGCAACAAATCCTCCAAGTGCCAGCGAACCTGTATCTCCCATAAATACACTGGCCGGATATACATTAAACAGCAGGAACCCAAGAAGTGCTCCTACAACCGCACAGGTAATTGGCTCAATTCCACTTTTGGTACCGATCGCAACCACCGTGAAAAATGTTGCTACAAGTACGGTAACACTTGATGCCAGACCATCCAGACCATCTGTAAAGTTTACACCGTTAACAGTTCCAATTACAACAAAGAACATCAATGGAATCGCAACCCATCCGATATCCAGATATTTTCCACCTGTAAATGGAATCAGCATCGTAAGCGAAACTCCTGCAAATTTAACCATATAAAATGCAAAGATCGCAGTCACTACGATTTGAAGAGCCATCTTCTGCTTTGGATATAAGCCGTCAGAACGTTTCATCACAACTTTCAGATAATCATCCAGGAATCCGATCAGTCCAAAACCAAGTGTCAGAAACAGAATCGGAATAATCTTTGGATAACGACCAATATAAATAACTGAAGTAATCACAACAGCCAGCAGGATCATTACTCCTCCCATTGTCGGAGTTCCCGTCTTCTTAAGATGAGACTGTACACCGTCCTCTCTCTCCGTCTGGTCCATCTTCAGTCTTCTAAGTACTGGTATTACAAGAGGACCAAGAATCACACTTAATACAAATGAAATCAATACTGGAATAAACACTTTATAATCCATAATCCACCTCTTTAATTCTTTTGTTATTCAGTTAATCTCTAACTTTACCTAGTATACTGCATTTCCTACTGTTTTTCAATGCCAAGATACGGCAATATATTTTCAAAAATTTTTCCGATCACCGGTGCCGCAATGGTTCCTCCGTAATAGACTCCCTGTGGATTATATATTACACACATTCCAAGGATCTGCGGATCATCTGCCGGTGCAAATCCTACAAAAGATGATATATATTTGTTGGCACTTCTCGGAAGTGTCTGGGAAGTTGCCGTCTTTCCCCCGATCCTGTATCCTTCTACATATGCATTCTTTCCGGACCCTTCTGCCACTACACTCTCCAGAAGTTCCCGCATTGTCTGTGATGTTTTTTCAGACACAATATGCTTTTTTGCATTATATCGAAATGTTTTCACTTTTTTTCCTTCCGCACTCAATACTTCCATTCCAAAATGCGGAGTCACCCTTCTTCCTCCATTAACCAGTGCACTCACCGTCGTTGCAAGCTGGATCGGTGTAATCTGAAATGACTGTCCGAAACTGATCGTCGCAAGTTCAACCTGCCCTACATTTTCTTTTTTATGCATAATCGTTCCTGCTTCTCCAGGTATATCTACCCCAGTCAGGTCCATCAACCCAAACTGGCTAAAATAATCAAAAAAACGATCCACTCCTATCCTTAATCCTACTTCAATAAATACCGGATTACATGAATTTTGTATCCCCTGTACAAAATTTTCCGCCCCATGTCCCCCAACTTTATGGCAGCGGATCCGCCTGTCTTCCACAACTTTATACCCCGGACAGCTAAACTGATCTGTAAGATGCACTGCTCCTTCTTCCAGTCCTGCCGATGCCGTAATAATTTTAAATGTACTTCCCGGTTCATAGGTATCATTGATACAGCCATTTCTCCACATCTGATTTAATGCATCCTGTTTCTGTTCATCCGTCAGGTTTTCACCTGTCTCTTCATTATTCAGCATAAACGGCTGATTCAGATCAAATTCCGGAACGTTCACCATTGCATAGATTTCTCCGTTCTGTGGATTCATAAGTATAATTCCCACTTTGTCAGCCTGCTTCTCCGTTCTCACTTTTTCAGCCATCTGTAGTGCATACTTCTGCATCGTATAATCCAGGCTGATCCTCAACGTATTTCCTGCTTCCGGTTCCAGTCTGTCCTCTGCCACACCATCCAGTTCAATCCCTCTGGCATCCGTTGTTGTCAGAATCTTTCCGTTTATCCCCTTCAGATACTTTTCATATTTTACTTCCAGTCCTACAATTCCCTGATTATCCCCTCCTGTAAATCCCAGCACCTTAGATGCCAGCTCATTATACGGATAATAACGTTTAAAGTCCTCGTCTACCTTCACACCGGCCAGGCCAAGATTTCTGATTTTGTCTCCTGTTCTTTTATCTACATTGGACCGGATCCTTTCTATCGATGAAATCTTTTCTACTTTTTTTCTAACCTGGTCTGCATCCATTTCCAGAAACTCTGACAATTTTTCGATTACTTTTTCAGGATTTTCAATCTGGCTGTGGATCACAGAAATCGTACATACCGTCCGATTGGTTGCAAGTACGGTTCCATTTCTGTCAATGATCTCACCTCTTGCTGCCTTAATATCCCGTTCCCTTTCATGCAGATCTTCTGCTTTCTGCTGATAGTACTCTGCATCAAATACCATCAGATATACCAGTCTTCCGATCAGATACAGAATCAGGATAAACGCCGCCAGAAAAACAACCAGAATTTTCTTTTTATGAAACGTTTTATTTTTCATAACAAAAATCCCCATAAAAATTTTCATAATAATATATGAAAACTTTTATGGGATTATGAACATATAACTTACTGTTGTGCTGTCTGAGTCGTCTGTGTATCTGTATTGGAAGCACTATCCGTTTTCTTCTCTATACCAAGATACGGGAAAATATCAGTCATGATCTGTGACGCAAGCTGTGTTGCATACCCACTGTTAGCCTGAACAGCCGAATTCGGCTCGTCAATAACTACATACACCATAACCTGCGGATTCTCCTGTGGTGCATAACCGATAAAAGATACCAAATACTTACCATTATCACGAGGAAGCTTCTCGGCTGTGCCTGTTTTACCTCCTACTTCGTAGCCTTCCAGATTAGCCTTCTTACCACTACCATTTTCAACTACACCACGCATGTAGTCCTTGACCATGGTACTGGTTTCCTGGGAAATAGTCCGTTTTACAAGCACCGGATTCTTCGTCTCGATCACATTGCCATTCTCGTTCTGGATCTGTTTTACCACATGTGGCTCATAATAATCGCCGCCATTTCCAATGCCTGCGCCGCCATTGTCAACATCGGCAAAGATAATTTTGACCTGCTTGCTCGTCGTGCCAGGCACATCCGGAACTTCCGTACCGGGAACCTTACTGCTGCTGTCGCCGCCATCACAGCCTGCCAGCACACCTGCTGCGGCAACAGCCAGAGCCGCAACACCAGCGCTCTTGAGGAAACGGCGGCGGGAAATCATATCCAGTCTCATAATTAAAACCTCCACATTTTATTTTACTCGTCCTCTCGGTTCCTTACGGCTC
>OLGF01001846.1_pt1 | contig 21316 bp, 19 predicted proteins | sample 1604971 | NCBI WGS metagenome assembly OLGF01 (sample SAMEA3888902, study PRJEB22519) | human gut metagenome | biome: human gut; feature: human-associated habitat; material: faeces | place: Denmark | collected 2011 | reverse complement strand
TTTTGCACAGCAATGTGCGGATAGGAGGATTTATGAGGAGATTCAGAAAAGCAGCAGCTCTTGGTCTTGCTGCACTGATGGCTGTCGGTTCGGTAAACTTCGCAGGTATTACCACTGGAGCCGCAGGTCTGCCTACTACAGACGGACATGACAAATACGTTAATAAAAATGTATTTGATGTAATTTCAAGTGATTCGTTTGGAACAAAGGAACTTGAAAGTCCTTTATTTGATAAGACAAAAGGTTCTAGCGACATCACAGATTTGCAGGTGCCAACACTTGCATATGATGAATCAAGCATCGGCCTTGTCTGGCAGAAGCCTGAGAAATATGATAATGTAGCAGATTATAATGTTTACATTAACGGAAAACTTGCAGGTACAGCAAGAGAAAATTACAAAGTAAACGCAGCATGGGCTGCAAAGTACATGGAATCATTTTATGATTACTATACAACACAAGGTAAGAGTGATGTAGACATGGTAAATGTAGATATCCATGCTTACAGAGCCACAGGTCTTCAGCCTGACACAGAATATACATTCAAGGTAGTTGCCATTGATAAAGACGGCAAGGAACTTGGAACTCCACAGGAAATTAAACAGAAAACAACTGCCAAGGCAGAGGTTCTTAATATTAAGGATTTCGGTGCCGTAGAGACAGAGGGATATACATCTTACGATGATGAAAAGAATGCAATCATCGAGAAGAATACAAAAGCTATTCAGGCTGCCATTGATGCATGTCCTGAAGGCGGAAAGGTTGTAATTCCTGAAAATACGGACGGAAAGGTATTCGTAAGTGGTGCTGTATGGCTCAAGAGCGATATGACACTCGAAGTAAATGGTACACTTTGGGCATCACCAAACAGTGACCATTTTGAAATCGGCTTCCTTATGTATCCTTTCTACACAGATACAAGAGGATGGGGACTTGTAAATGCTATGACATCAGACGAGTCAAATCCTATTAAGAATGTAAGAGTAACAGGTACAGGTACTCTTTATGGTAATGGTTGGAAGTATGGTGCAGGTTCAACAATGTATGGTGATGGTCTTACATCTAACAAGGGTAAGAATACACAGGCAGGTGACCCTACAGATACAGAGACATGGGGACTCCCAAGATACATGGGTGGCGGTAATGTTAATGTATTCTATCAGGGAATCCAGTCTAAGGATTCAGCGTATAAGTACCTTAAAAACACAGGTAAATATGATGATGCAAAGATTGAATCATTACGCACAGCTACAACAGCAGCAGAAGCTACAGCGGCAGCTAATGGAATTTCAAAAGACGATTTGAAATTTGCTTATGCAACACGTTCAAGTCTTCTTATTATGAGAAACTGTGAGAATGTATATGTTGGAGACATTACAATAGAGAATCCTTCAAATCATTCAGTAAATATTCTTGATTCAAGAAATATTGCGACAACAAACGTAAAAGTATTCTCATATGACGGTAACAACGGTGATGGTCTTGGATACGGCTGTTCACAGAATGTAATCTGCTGGGGTAACTTCACAGATACAGGTGATGATAACTTAGGTTTCGGTGCTTCAGTTGGTATGGGTGCAAGAGATTCAGAGATTCAGACTAACTCAGAAGTCTGGATGTTTGACAACTTCCTTCGTGAAGGTCACGGCGGACTTGCAGCAGGAAGCCACACAGGTAACGGTATTCAGGACGTTCTCTTTGAAGATACTGTAATGAACCACATTGATATGGCATTCCGTTTCAAGTCAGCTCCTACAAACGGCGGTTTCGGTGCTAACATCACAATGCGTGACTGTGCAGTAGCTGATACAAATCAGGGCTGGGTATTTACAACAAGCTATGGTGACCCTAACTCAGCATCTTCAACAGAGCATGCAGAGATTGGTGAGTTCTACAACTTTGCATCATACAATGTTTCAGTATACGGTGCTAACCAGAATACAATCCAGGTACTTGCAGATGTTGACCCTGTAGGCGATACAAGCAAGCCATTACATTCACATCACAATATGTACTTCCAGGATATTACATTTGGTAATGTCGGTGTTAATGGTTCATATAAGAACAAGAGCGGCTGGGAGACTCTTATTGGATGTGATAACTCAGTATTCTACAATGTATATACTAAGTCATATAACAGTAAATCAGTATCTAAGAAAACAGATAAGGCATGGAACAATATTCAGTATTGTAACAACCTTGTATTCCAGGGAACAACATGGGATTCACTCAATGCATGCACAGATAAGATGAAGGCTGCAATGAGCGGAATTACAGTAACAGATAAGAATGTTAAGGCAGAAGATTATAAGCCTGAGACAACAAATCCTGATACACCATCAGGCGGTGATGAGACAACAGGAGAAACATGGACAGTAAGCGTTGATAAGTGTTTAGATTTCTTTAATGATGCAGTGACAGCAGGAAAGGTAAAAACATCGCTTCCAAAGGTTGAGACAAAGAATACAATTCACAACATTGGATACATTTATGACAATGAGTACAATAAGGGTAAAACACCAGCTCCAGGATATGAACAGGGCTTTTCATTCCCTGACTGCGATGTTGCAGGTCTTGAAAAACTTATAGTTCCAATTGCAAGACAGACAGATAATGGTACACAGAAAGTTTCAGTACGTCTTGATTCTAAGACTGGTACAGAGATTGCTTCTGCAACACTTACAAAAGCAAAGGCTGATGGATATGTTGATATCGAAATGCCTGTTACATTACCTGAAGGTGTTGATACATCTAAGACACATAAGATTTTCTTAGTATTTACATCTACAGGAAGCACAGCAAGTTATGTAGCTAATGTAAGAGATTTAACAGGTGTAAAATCATCAACAGCATTAGCAAGAGAGTCAGTAGACATTTCAAACGGAATGACAGCAGGAACAGAGTATAATACAAATGGTGCATATGGTACAGTTAAGTCACTTGAAGATGCAACAGTTCATGTACTTGCAGAACTTGACCCGGCTGAAGCTCCTGTTACAATCGGCGGTGCTGAATATAAGCAGTTTGTTCAGGCTTCAACAGCAGCAAATTCAGATGGTGCGATTCCTGGAAACGGAACAGCAACATATGTATTCAGTCCTAAGGTTGACTGCTCAGTTACATTACACAGCAGAGCTACTTCTAAGGTATGGTATTTCCTTGAATCACCTGACGGAGCTAATGTAACTAACACTGCAACAGATAGTGCTGTAGCTGATGTTATGACATTTAATTTAAGAGCAGGCAGAACATATTACTATTATTGCCAGGGTTCTAAGCCAATGGTATATGGAATCTACTTCGATGCACCTGTTGCAGATGCAGATTCACTTCTTAAAGAAGGCACAAGAAAAGATGATCCTTCAGCACCTGCACAGTCAGCAGAAGCAAAATCAGTTAAGCTTTCATGGACAGCAGTAGAAAATGATACAGACGTATTCTACGGAGTTGATACATATGTTGACGGTGTTAAGGTAGACATGGTTGACGGTATCACAGATACAAATACAATAATTAACAGACTTTCATCAGGTGTTAAATATACATTTAAGGTATATGTAAGTGAAAAATGTGCTCCTGCTAACAGCTTAAATGCAGAAAACAACAAGACACTTATCGGTGAAACAGAATTTACAACAGAAGGAACAAAGGATACAGCAGCTATTACAGCTCCTGAAGGAACAAGTGTATCACTTGAAAGTGCAATTTACACATGTGCACAGGGTATATGGACAGGAATTTCAAAGGACGATGCAAGAGTTCGTGGTTATAAGATTTATGCTAACGGAAATCTTGTTAAGACACTTTACAACTATCAGATTAAGAACTACGCTTCAGTAGACAAGATAAGCAATCAGGTTGGACGTCTTACACCTGGTATTGATAACAAGGTTCAGGTTGTAGCATTTACAGATGCAGGCGTTGAATACAAGTATCCTGAAACAACAGTTAAGACATTAGAAAATTATGATTACAAAGCTCCTGTATGGGGCAGTGATGCTAAGGTTACAGCTAAGGAAACAAAAGACGGTGACCTTGAGATTACATGGGATGCAGCAACAGATGATACAGCAGTCGGCGGATACCGTGTATATGTAGACGGCACAGCTTACGGTTCAGATAAATACTTCAACCCAGTAAACGGTGCTAAGACAACAACAGAGACAACTTACACAATTAAGAAGTCAGAACTTCCTGAAGGCTTTGACATGACAAAGGCTCACACAATTACAATTCAGGCCGGCGATACATGGTGGAAAGCTGAAACAACAATGGGAACATTCGATAAGATGGCTGGTTTCAACTGGACAAATAAGGGTCTCACAACAAATGAGATTAAGGCTTTCAAGAAAGGTGAAGTTAAACCTGATGTTGACCAGGCTGAAGATGCACCAAAGACAGATGTAGATACAGAAAAGGTTGCAGATGCGGTTCTTACAGAAGAAGATAAGGCTGCATTAGCAGATGGAAAAGACATATCTGTTAAGGTAAAAGTTGCAAACGCTGATGAAACAACAGAAGAAGCAGTAAAAGAAAAGATTGCAGCAGTTATTAAAGGCAGCACAATCGGCAAGCTCTTCGATATTACAATTGAAAAGACAGTAGACGGTGTATCAACAGAAGTAAAAGAAACAAAAAATGCTATCCAGTTTACAGTAGCAATTCCAGAGTCACTTGTTAATACAGATGCGACAAAGGAAAGAACATATGCAATCGTAAGAATTCATAATGGAGAAGCAAAAGAAGTGACTCCGATAACAGTAGAGAATGGAACAATTACATTCAGTACAAGTGAATTCTCAACATATGCTATTGTTTACACAGATGCTGATAAGACACCAGGCACACCATCAACACCTGGTACACCATCAACACCTGATACACCATCAGCTGATAATGGTAACAACGCAGGAAGTACAACAGGTGATGCAAATACAACACCTTCATCACCTTCAACAGGTGATATGGCAATGAGAACAATCATGCCACTTGTAACAGTTATGGGAATTGCTCTTATCGGAGCTGCATATGTTCTCATGACAAGAACAAAAAAAGAGGATTAAGAGCTTAGAGAGTTCATTAAAACTATTTTTAAATAATTAATTTTAATGAATATAAAAGCAACAGAGCCGGTCTTAGTAATGTAGGAAATAATCTTACAGCTAAGACCGGTTTTGTATTTTTTTTAGTTTAGCATATATATTGCAAGATTAAGATATCCGGCATATGTTACCCATACAAGATATGGAATCATAAGATATGCGGCGGGTTTACAGATTTCATAAAAAAGAACAATTGTGATTATTATAAGAAACCACATCAAAAATAACCAGAAAAATGCTGCGAGATACATTTGCAGATTAAAAAATATAATTGACCACATAAAATTAAGGAAAAGCTGGGTACAATATAATGTGAGTGCGGGTTTTGTGTATTTATCGGATGTGTATACAAGAAAAGAAGCAAGCCCCATAAATATATAAAGGACAGTCCATACAACAGGAAAAAGCCAGCCGGGAGGTGATAGCGGTGGTTTGTTAAACATGTTAAAAATTTCTGAGCTATCGGGAGTAAGGACAGATGAAAAAGCACCGGCAGCAAGTGGTATTATAAGGGCATATATCAGTTCCCTGCCGTAAGTTTTTAAGGTATGTTTTAATTGTTGATTCAAACGGAGCCTCCTGTTATGATTAATAAAATATTGATTTCTTTATAAATTTATGTTTTATTATAAAAATATATGAAAAAACAGATTCTTATAAAAGGTGATTGGAGACAATATGGGTAGATATGATATAGCAATTATAGGTACAGGACCGGCTGGAATATCAGCGGCGATAACAGCAAGAGTGAGAAATAAAAATATTATTCTTATAGGAAGCCGTGAACTTAGCACTAAAATAGAAAAAGCGTCACTTATTAATAATTATCCGGGAATTCCGGCTGTGAGCGGTGAGCAGCTAAAAGAAGCATTTTTAAAACATATTGACAGCATGGGGATTGAAATAACTGAGGATAAAATTAATGCAGTTTATTCGCTTGGAAATTATTTTGCTTTACAGGGGCAAAATGGCAGTTATGAGGCAGATAGTGTGATTTTGGCAGCAGGGCTTTCTAATGTAAATGCATATCCGGGTGAAGAAGAATATCTCGGACAGGGAGTAAGCTACTGTGTGACATGTGATGCTGCATTTTATCGTGGGAAAAGTGCTGCAGTAATTGCATTTTCGGATAAAGAAGAGGCAGAGGCAAAGTTTCTTGCTGAGATTGCTGAAAAAGTGACATATATAAAGATGTATAAAGATTCAAATGGTGTTGAGGGTACATTTGCTGGAATCAAAAATATTGAGGTATTGTCTGCTGTAAAACCTGTTGGAATAAAAAAGAACGGAATGAAAGTTATTCTTGAAACGCAGGCAGGCGGCAGCTATGAATTTGATGGAATATTTGTGATGAGGGAACATGTAGCTCCTAAGACACTTGTTCCGGGACTTAAAACAGAAGAAAACAAGGTATTGGTACAGCGTGACATGTCAACTAATATCAAAGGACTTTTTGCGTGTGGAGATATAACAGGAGCACCATACCAGTATGTGAAAGCTGCGGGGGAAGGAAATGTTGCGGCTCTTTCAGCTGTTGCATATCTTGCAAAATAAAAAGATAATGCTGTCGCATAGAAATGATTAAGCTTTCCAATATGCGACAGCATTATTTATAAATTTATACAAAATCTGTTTTTGACGAATAATGTTCTTTTTCTGCTGGTACATTATTTTGCCTGCCTGTATTTTGAGTTAGTTGCATATATTAACGAGGCAGATTGTTTTTATAAGAATTGACATATTCTTAAATTCAGTATTGACAATATATAAAATTTAATCTATACTAACCCTACCAAATAAGTATGAATTGAAACGCTGAAAGCGGAATATATTATACATACGTAATTGTCAAAATTTATTGGGAGACAGCGGCAGGCTGTGGAAAGGCAGGGTTTTATGAAACAGATATTGTGCTTTGGAGATTCTAATACATATGGATATAAACCTGATAAGAGCGGAAGATTTTCGTGGGGTGTACGCTGGACCAGTATTCTGGCAGAAAAGTTTGGAAGAGATGTCAATGTTATAGAAGAGGGATTGTGCGGAAGGACAACAATATTTGACGATGTATTCCGTGCTGGACGCAACGGAAGTGAGAGTTTTCCTGCAATTCTCGAAAGTCACACACCGCTTGACCTTATTATAATCATGCTTGGAACTAATGACTGCAAGACCGTTTACGGAGCAACTGCGGGCATAATCGGAAAAGGAGTGGAGACACTTCTTGAACAGGTAAAAAAGTACAGTCCTGACAGCGATATTTTGTTGATTTCTCCGATATATCTTGGTGAAAATGTGTATAAAGAAGGCTTTGATGTTGAATTTTCAAAAGAATCTATACAGGTATCAAAAAATCTTGAGGCAGTTTATGAAAAAATAGCATTAAAAAATAATATACATTTTCTTAGGGCACAGGATTTTGTTTCATGCAGTGAGACGGATCAGGAACATCTTGACGCACAGGCACATAAGATATTTGCGGATGCTGTGTACAAAAAAACTGATGAGATATTAAAGGCAAGATTTATAAAGGCCGCATGCTGAAAAGAATAATTTTATTAGAAGTCAATAAAATGTGCATAGATTGTTATTGACTTCTATATTTTTTAAATATATAATTATCAAAGGTAATTACCAAAGATAACTATATGCGGATAAAATGAAAGGAGTATTTATGACAGAAGAAAAAATAAAAAGAATGTTAGATGCGTGCTTTCTGGCAAAAAGAATCCGTGATTTTCTCCCGGAGCTGCCAGATGGAGTAAAGCCGGCATATATACAGTATATGGATACAATTCACAAATTGCAGGGAAATGGAGTGCAGAGGGTCAAGATTTCTGACATAAGCGATTCCCTTGCAATACCACGTCCGGGTGTTACAAGGACGGTCAAAGAGATGGAAGAAAGGTGTTATCTGAGGAAGATTTCGTCTGATGAGGATGCACGTATAACATATATTGAGATTACAGTTAAAGGTGAAGAACTGTCTGAAAAATATGATAAAAATTATTACAGCCGCTTATGCAGATATCTTGATGGTATTTCAGAGGAAGAGGCTGATTGCATGATTAATACAATAGAAAAGTTTTATAAAGTAATGAGTGAAAGGAGAGTTGACATTGAATAATTCAAAATCGGATTTTACACAGGGAAGCATACTTGGCAAGTTAATTCCGTTTATGATGCCTATACTCGGTGCACTGATACTGCAGGCTGCGTATGGTGCAGTTGATCTGCTTGTTGTTGGACGATTCGGTACAACTTCCGGATTGTCAGCCGTTTCAACAGGAAGCCAGGTACTTAATCTTGTGACATTTGTAATTACACAGTTTGCAATGGGCATAACGGTGCTTATTGCAAGATATATAGGTGAAAAGAAGCAGGAGCTGATAGGGCAGGTTATAGGTGGTTCAATTATAATATTTGCGATAATTTCAGCAGTATTATTTTTGGTGATGATATGTTTTTCACGCCGCATTGCCATTGTCATGCAAGCACCTTCAGAAGCTGTAGGGCTTACATCGGTATATGTGAAGATTTGTGGCGGTGGAATATTTTTTATTGTGGCATATAATCTTTTATCTGCAATTTTCAGAGGACTTGGCGATAGTAAATCTCCGCTTATATTTGTTGCAGTTGCCTGTGTTATAAATATTGTGGGTGACCTTTTGTTTGTTGCCGGTCTTAAAATGGATGCGGCAGGTGCAGCAATAGCAACAGTATTTGCACAGGCGGTAAGTGTTATGCTGGCATTATTTATGCTTGTAAAAAGGAATAAGATATTTACGATGACAAAAAGTGATTTCAAGATAAATATGCACTGTAAAAGAGCATTAAAAATCGGGATTCCTCTTGCATTACAGGAGTTTCTTACTCAGGTTTCATTTCTGGCATTATGTGCATTTATTAACAGACTTGGACTTGAGGCTTCATCGGGATATGGCGTTGCCTGTAAAATTGTAAACTTTGCAATGTTGATTCCAAGTTCACTTATGCAGTCAATGGCATCATTTGTGTCACAGAATGTCGGTGCTGGTAATGAGAAAAGAGCCAAAAAGGCGATGTTTACAGGTATTGGTGTAGGACTTGTTATAGGATGTATTGCATTTTTATTAATAATATTTAAAGGTGACATACTCACAGGAATATTTACGACGGATGCAGTTGTTGTACAAAAGGGATATGATTATCTTAAAGGATTTGCATTGGAAACAATAGTGACAGCTATTCTTTTCAGCATGATTGGATATTTTAACGGACATGATAAGACTATATGGGTTATGGCACAGGGACTTATACAGACACTTCTTGTGCGTCTTCCGCTTGCTTATTATATGAGTATTCAGCCTGATGCAAGTCTTACAAAGATTGGATTTGCAGCACCGGCAGCGACAATATTCGGAATTTTATTAAATGTTGTTTACCTTATTTTTCTAAAATATAAAAAGAGAATATGAAAATCATTTTCAATTTACTGGGAGGCAAAGGTTTGACAAAAGTTAAATATAAAACAAAACAAATGACAGAGTTGCTTGCCTTTTTTATATAGAAAAAGAATTAAATCATGAATGTAATGGTGAAGACTGTCCTGTTTGTGCATGTATACAGCAGGCACAACAGATGTTAAAGGAACTGTCAACAGGTACGGTTGTAAGCCAAGTGGCTGGTTTAATTGTTGTGGTTGCGGTGACATCTGTATTCACCAGGTCTTTATTTATAATAAAAAATTCTCCAATACGTCAAAATGTAAGACTGAATAATTGAATAAAATTTCTGTGAGAGCAAAGGGGATAAAGCAGACCCCTTTGGTTTTTGTGCTTAATTTTATATTATAGTGGTAAGAAAGCAGAGGTTTTGTTTATGAAAAAACGTATTTCTATAATTTTGGCAGTGGTAATGGCGTTATTATGCCTTGCTGCATGCGGTCAGAATAAATCAAAATATTTATCAAAAAATGATAAAATTAAAGAAGATATGTTAGAACATGAAGAAAAAGAATATGATGAACACGTATGGCTGTCACTTAGAAATGCAGAAAAATTATGTGATGCTATAGTAGATTCTTTGTGCGATATAGATTCAGAAAATAAGAATGTTTATAGTACAAATGCAACAGTTTATAAAAATAAATTAAAAGAGCTTGATAATCAATACCAGGATGTTGTAAAAAATTCAACTAATAAGACTTTGCTGTTTGGAGACAGATTCCCATTCCGTTATATGGTGGATGATTATGGATTAAAGTATTATGCAGCATTTGCGGGTTGTTCTGCAGAGAGTGAGGTAAGTTTTGAAACTATATCATTTTTGGCGAAAAAGGTAGATGAACTTGGACTTAAAAATGTAATGACAATTGAAAAATCAGGTAAAAAGATAGCTAATACAATAATTTCTAATACAAAAAATAAAAATCAGAAAATATTTGAGCTTAACTCATTACAGTCAATTACTTCAAAAGATGTAAAGAATGGTGTTACATATCTTTCTGTAATGAAGAGCAATCTTAATGTACTTAAAGAAGCATTGCAATAGGAGGATAAATGAGTCAGATTAATTGTAATAATTTATCAGTTGGCTATGATGGAAAAATTTGAAATCAGTAATTTATCAGGAAGATGTTACAGGGAACTCTCCGGTGGACAGCAACAACGTGTATTGCTTGCAAGAGCATTGTGTGCAACAGAAAAGATACTGCTTCTTGATGAACCAGTGGCAGCACTGGATCCTAAGGCTTCAAAAGAGATGTATAAAATTATAGAAAAACTAAATAAAGAAGATAACATCTCTATTATTATGATTTCGCATGATATTGAAGATTCAGTTAAATATGCGAGTCATGTACTTTATACGGGAAATAAAGTATTTTATGGAACAAAGAAGGAGTATGAAGACAGGCAATATGATAGATAAATTGATTTTTTATTTTCAGTATCCATTTGTAAGATACGCATTAATTGTTGGAGTTTTAATTGCATTGTGTTCTTCACTTCTTGGAGCAACGATTGTTGCAGTCGATATAGCTGCATTGTGTGTGTGTTCACTAATTGGAAAAATATCAGGAAGAGTGTGAGTATGAGAAAAAATTAAAACTTATTTTGTTATGTATCTGTATTATTTTAGCGACAGGATGTTCAAAAAATACAAAAGCAAATAGAAAACTAAATATGTCAAATTCGGTAGATAAAGTGCTTAATGAACAGATAAATAATTCGACAAAAGAAGATAATGAAAATGATGGCAAAAATATGTATTGCAGCCTTGCGGATGCATCATTAGCAATTAAATAAAATAAAAAACAGGCAAGTATTCTATTATCAATTTTAATAAGATACCTGCCTGTTTTTTAAATATTTTATATGATTTTTGTCCGTTATTTTTTAGTTTTAACAACATTAAGAGGCATCATAAGATGATTAATGAGTATGCGGTAAGCATCATCGCCGTTACCGGCTTTAAGATAATCAAAATATTTTTTGTGTTCCTCTAATGTACCTGTAACACGTCCTTCAACTTCAAGTGCTGACTGTGAAGTAAGTTTTATTAAGTACATAAGCCGTTGAAAAATGTGATTGACTTCTTCATTGTTTATATAATTTACAAGGAGAAGATGAAACTGGTGGTCATAATTAATGAAATCTTCATAATTGCCATCTGTAGAACTATTTTCTGCAGCTTTAGCCTGTAAATCAAGTATATTTTCAAGTTCACGTAGAACTTTTTGACCTTTTGGAGTATTTATTGTAGAAGCCAGACTGTGAGTACAAAAACCTTCTATTGCACATCTAATCTGAATAGTTTCTTTCATATCTTTTTGGTTTAACTGACGTATTCTAAAGCCTTTGCTCGGAACTACATCTATATAACCATCCTGGCTGAGACATTGCAATGCCTCACGCATAGGTGTTCTTGATATACCGAGTTCTTTTGAAAGTTTAGTCTCGGAGTACATTATATTTACATCCAGCTGGTTTGTGAGAATAAGTTTTTTAATGTAGTTGTATGCTTCCTGCTGAAGCGAAGACATAATCTTCATATTTTGATACTCCTTCCTGAATATGTGTATCAGATATCGCTATATAAACAATAAATATATTTATTTATGGTGATACGTTATACACAAAATAATAGAACAAAATATAATTGTGGTCAATATTAATTTTCAAAATTGGGATACCGGTATCCCGGTTTTATTTAAATTTGCTAAAATAATTGTGAAAACTTTGACTATTTTTGATAATTGATTATATACCGGTATACTGGTATACTGCAATCAACAACAAAACAACAAATCATTTAAAACAGTTCAGGAGGAAAAAAGAATGAATACAACATATGAATTAGGGAACTTAAAAATCGTGGATCTTACAAAGCCACTTGATCCAAAGACAGAGTCAAGAAGATGTCACCTTATAAGATATAATACAGGTGGTCCTATTCCTGATTTCCATACAGCTATGGATCTTACAAGCCACCTCGGAACACATTGTGAGTGTCCTTATCATCATGATGATAACTGGCCATCAGTTGCAGAACTTCCACTTACAACATTTATGGGAAGAGCAATTTATGTAGACTTTAAAGATACACTTCCTCATAGAAAACATATCAGTGCAGCAGACCTTGACAAGGCAACAGAAGGCTGGGTAAAGGAAGGAGATATTCTTATTATTGATTCTTCTTACAAGATAGCCCCATTTACACCAGATACAAATACTGATAAGGACCAGAGATTACTTGTAAATGGTGAGACAGCACAGTGGTGTGTAGACCACAAGATTAAATGTGTAGGTTTTGGTGATGGAGTTTCAATTGAAAACTGCAATGAAGATGTTAAACCGTTCCATGACATCTGTATGGCAGAAAATATTGTATTTCTTGAAGTATTAAAGAATTTGGACAAACTTACACAGGATACATTTTTCATGTCATATACACCACTTCCGATTTACGGACTTGACTCATGTCCAATCCGTGCATATGCAATTGAAGGACTTGCAGAATTTTCAAGATAAGAGTGGAATAGCCGGTTAGGAAACTGGTATTATAAAATTAAGATTTTAACACATTGAAGGAGAGATTACAGTTATGAAGATTGCGGTTCTTGGTGCGGGAGCTATGGGCTCAATATATGGCGGACATCTTTCATTATACAATGATGTATACATGATTGATAAGAAGCAGGAAATTGTCGAGAAAATCAATGCTGACGGACTTAAACTTTTTGAAAATGACAAAGATGTGGTTTACAGACCTGAAGCAATGTCAGACAGTAAAAATCTTGAAGAAGTTGACCTTGTAATACTTTTCGTTAAATCACTTTTTTCAAAAGCTGCACTTGAAGAAAACAGGCACATTATAGGAGAACATACTTATTTGATGACACTCCAGAATGGGGCAGGACATGAAGATATTTTATCTGAGTTTGTTCCAAAAGAAAGAATTATTATTGGAACAACAGAGGATAATGGGGCCGTTCTTGATAATGCGTATGTAAGACGCGGTGGTAAAGGAAAAACTAATATTGGAATGTTAGTTCCTGATAAAGAAGGAATGCTTCAGAAAGTTAAAGAAAGCTTTGATTTATGTGGATTTGACACACATATTTATGATAATATCCAGCAGCTGATATGGGATAAGCTTTTTACAAATGTATCACTTTCAGCACTTACAGGTGTTCTTCAGGTACCAATTGGTTTTATTGCATCAGACGAATATGCATGGAACATGACTGTAACTCTCATAAAAGAAGCTTTGCAGGTTGCAAAAGCATTAGGACTTACCTTTGATGAAAATGAGGTTATTGAAAAAGTAAGAGCAACTTCTATTAATTCACCTGAGGGAAAAACGTCAATATACGCTGACCTGAAAGCAGGAAGACGTACAGAAGTAAATACAATCAGCGGTGCCGTCGTCAGAGCCGGAGAAAAGACTGGCGTTGATGTTCCGACACACAGAATGATTGTAAATATGGTTCATGCAATGGAAGACAGAGAAAGAAAGGAAATAAAATAATGATTTTTTCATCTATTAATTCTAAAGACGATTTTACTAATTATCCAAAGGCAGTTCAGAGAGCAATTAAATATTTAAAAGAAAATGATTTTGTAAATATGGAAGCTGGTGTTTATGAGATTGAGGGAAAACTTATGTATGCACAGGTGTTTGATGCTACGACAGGTCCTGTAAGTGAGAAAAGACCTGAAGTACATGAAAAATATCTGGATGTGCAGTTCCTTGCGTCAGGAAGAGAAAAGTTAGGATTTACGCCAGATACAGGTAGTTACGAGATTGATGAGAAGTTTGATGAAAGAGATCTTATTTTTTATAAATCTGTAGAAAATAAAGGGTTTATAACATCTACTCCAGGCTGTTTCTGCGTGTTCTTCCCAACAGATGTTCACAGACCGGCATGTGAAGATGGCGAACCTATGACAGTGAGAAAGGTTGTAGTGAAAGTAAGCACTGAATTATTAAAGTAAACATGAGGAGGCTATTATGGGTAAAAAATTTATTGCGGTATTAATGTGCATGAGCATTTTAGTCTGTTCTGCACTTACAGGGTGTAGCACAAAAACTACAGCAGACGGACAAGAAGTAAAAATTATAAGAGTTGCATTTAACCAGAACGAGGATCATCCTCAGTATAAGGCAATGAAAGAGTTAGGCGACAGATTTGAAAAAGCGACTAATGGAAGATATAAAATGGTTATTTATCCTAACGGTGTGTTAGGTGAACAGGGGTCAATGGCAGAGTTCATAAGAACTGGTGCTTTGGATATGGCAATTGTTCCATGTTCAGTTCCAGAAGGATATGATGCAGATTTTGCTATTGTTGGAGCTCCTTACCTTTATCAGGATATGGATCATTTAAGAAGATCTGTTCAGGCAGGAGTATTTGATGAATTATTCAAATCAACAAGAAAATTTAATTTTGAAGTCCTTACAGTTTATACGGCCGGCGAGAGAAATATTTATGCAGATAAGCCAATTAACACACCGGATGACCTTAAGGGTATGATTGTACGAGTTAATGATTCTCCAACATATCTTAGCATGGTTAAATATATGGGTGGTGTTGGCACAGCAATGTCGCAGTCAGAGGTATATACAGCATTACAGCAGGGAGTTATTGATGCAGGTGAAAATAGTGAGCGTGTATACACTGATTTCAAACATTATGAAGTTGCAAAGTATTATTCATATACAAAACATATTGTTCATCCTGATGTAGTAATAGCAAGTACCAATTTCCTTGATAGTTTATCAGATGCAGATAAGGCAGTATTTGACAAGCTTGTAGATGATTCTACCGACTATGAATTTACTGCATTTAAAAAATCTGTACAGGAAGCAAAGACAGAAGCAGAGGAACATGGAGCAATTTTCATTTATCCTGATATAAGTTTATTCAGAGAAAAATGCCAGCCACTTCTTGACAGTATTTCAAGCCAGTCAGAAGTGACTAAGAATATATATGATAAAGTTGAATCTTTAAGGGAGGAGAATTGATATGACTAAATCAAAAAAAATAATGGACAAAATAACAGCATATTCAAGTGTTGTAATATTTATAGCAATGGTTCTTATGGTAACATATCAGGTTATATCAAGATACTTCTTTAAGAGCCCGAGCAGTGTAACAGAGGTACTTACCAGATATTGTTTCGTATGGCTGATTATTATTTCAGCAACATACATGTTTGGACAGAGAGAACATATTAATATTTCTGTTATAAAAGATAAGCTGCCAAAAACAGCAAAAATGGTAGTAAGCATTATAATCGAATGTGTGACAATTATTTTTGCAGGACTTGTTATGGTATATGGCGGATTTGTAATTACAAGAATGAATCTTGTACAGTTAGATTCAATTCTTCACATTCCTACAGGTGTTATTTATTCAATTATTCCTATTTGTGGTGTGATTATTATATTCTACAGTATTTATAATATTGGACTTGAACTCAAGAAAAATAAGGAATAAACAGGAGGAGGACATACATATGAGTATAGCATTACAGGTAGCCTTGGTAATGGTTACAATATTAGTTATATTGCTGATAATCGGAGCTCCTATCGGTGTAGCAATCGGACTTTCTTCAGCAGTTTCAATGATATGCATGATTCCGGCAGATGTATCTTTTGCCACATCAGCCCAGAGAATTTTTGCCGGTTCAAATTCATTTTCACTTATAGCCATTCCGTTCTTTATCCTTGCTGGTAATATAATGAACAATGGTGGTATTGCAACAAGACTTGTTAATTGTGCAAAAGTAATATCAGGAAGGATGCCTGGTGCACTTGCACAGTCAAATGTAGTAGCAAATATGTTATGCGGTGCTATCAGTGGTTCTGGTGCAGCCGCTGCGGCAGCAATGGGAAGTACAATCGGACCATTAGAGGAAAAAGAAGGTTACGACAAAAATTACAGCACTGCTGTAAATGTAGCTTCAGCACCAGTCGGAATGCTTATTCCACCAAGTAATACAATGATTGTATATTCAAGCATTGCAGCCAGTGTATCAATTGCAGCCCTTTTTATGGCTGGATATATTCCGGGTCTTCTCTGGGGCGGTGCTGTTATGATTCTTGCGGGTATCATGGCAAAAAGACGTGGTTGTCAGGCAGAAGAGAGAGTTACATTAAAAGTTGCTTTAAAGACATTCTGGCAGGCAATCCCAAGCCTTTTGCTTATCGTAATTGTAATTGGTGGAATACTTGGCGGTATATTCACAGCAACTGAAGGTTCAGCAATTGCAGTAGTATATGCAACAGTTTTATCACTTATTTACAAGTCATTTAAAATAAAGGATATTCCAAGAATTGTTCTTGAGTCAGCAAAGACTACAGGTATTATAACATTCATGATTGGTCTTTCATCTATTATGTCATGGGCAATGGCATTTACAGAAATTCCTGATATGATTGCTACAGCAATTCTCGGACTTACAACTAACAAATATTTAATTCTTCTTTTAATAAATGTTTTGTTACTTGTAGTTGGTACATTTATGGATGTAACACCGGCAATACTTATATTTACACCAATCTTACTTCCAATCTGTACAGCATTTGGCATGAGCCCGATACATTTTGGTATCCTTCTCTGCTTTAACTTATCAATTGGTACAATTACACCACCTGTTGGAACAATTCTTTTTACAGGATGCCGTGTTGGAGGTGTGACTATTGAAAGTGTTATTAAGTACATGTTACCGTACTTCGCAATTATATTTGTAGCTTTATTACTGGTTACATACTTCCCTGCAATATCTATGTTCTTACCTAGGATATTGGGATTAGTGTAATAAATACCTTTTTTCCAACATGAATACGGACTGTACATCAATATGGTGTGCAGTCCGTATTTTTATACAGTCCATATTTTTATAATTTAGTGCTTGACATATAGAAAATGAGGACTATAATACTCATTGAAAAACAAAATATGTTCACCAAAATTCGTTGAAGAGAACAATGTCTGTTATTGATTTATTTTCAGAGAGCCTGTGGCTGGTGTAAACAGGTAATAGTCATATCAGGATATCCTCTCTAAGAAGCGGGCTGAAAGCAGAGCTGTATATGCTGTGCTGGTAAACCTCGCCGGGCTCCACCGTTATATGGATAGCATATGCTGGTATGTAAAGTGCTGTAGTGATACTGCAGAATCAGGGTGGTAACGCGGATTATATTCGTCCCTTTTTTAGTCTTAATGGCTGGAAAAGGGACTTTTTTAGTGGACAAAAAACAAGGGGAGTGTAAGCCCTCTGCTCACAGAAGAAGCTCACATTTTCCTTCGGAAAACAAGGAGGACGTAATGAAAGCATTACAAAAAGTTAGTAAATTTTTATCAGATTACACTTCAATAGTGGTTATCGCAATTGCAGTTGTGACATTTTTTGTACCGGGTATGATGTCATGGGTAAATCACAAGTTGTTTGTCGATTTTGCATCAAACAAATTCACAAGCCAGTCAATAATTATAGGCATTATTATGTTTAGCATGGGGCTTACGCTTACAACACAGGACTTTAAAATATTGGCAAAGAGACCATTTGATATATGTGTTGGTGCAATAGCACAATATCTTATAATGCCATTTTTAGCATTTGCTATAACAAAGGTTCTTGGACTTTCAGATGCAATAGGTCTTGGACTTATACTTGTAGGCTGCTGTCCTGGAGGTGTTTCATCAAATATCATGTCATACCTTTGTGGTGGTGATGTAGCATTTTCAGTTGGAATGACTACGGTATCAACAATACTTTCACCATTTATGACACCACTTCTTGTATCACTTCTTGCAAGTGGAACACATATTTCAATTAAGGCACTTCCGATGTTTGTTTCTATTGTTGAAACAGTAATACTTCCGGTTGCCGTTGGATTTTTATTTAATTATTTATTTGGAAAGAAAAAAATATTTGCAGAAATACAGAAAATCATGCCGGGTATAGCTGTTCTTGGACTTGCATGTGTTGTTGGCGGCGTTGTATCATCACAGGGGGCTAAATTCTTTGAGTCAGGAGCGGTAATATTTGTAGCTGTTCTTTTACATAACGGACTTGGATATCTGCTTGGTTATGGTGCCGGAAAGCTTGTAGGAATGAATACGGCAAAGAAGAGAACAATATCTATTGAAGTTGGTATGCAGAATGCAGGACTTGCAACTAATCTTGCAACTACTACAGCCCAGTTTGCTTCAACACCTGAATCAGCTATTATCTGTGCAGTATCATGTACATGGCATTCAATTTCAGGTACATTACTTGCCGGAGCATTTGCATTAAAGGATAAGATTAAAGGAAAGTCTACTGATACAGAAAATGAAGATGTGCAGCAGGCAGAATAAAATAAGATGAAATATATTCAAATAAGATTATGATAAAGTCAATCAGGCTGATTGTTCCATGTATAAATGTATTTGGACACAGCCTGATTATTTTTATTATTTTATAAATAAATTATTGACATATATAATTATGTGTGATATTAATATATTAAAAGAATTCTTTTGCAGACAGCATATGTAATTTAATTATAAATATATTTCTATTTAGCTGTCTATCAGAGCTGAGTATTCATTCAGCATGAATCCCACAAAAATTAATTGGACTACAGCAGGCTTGTTTTCATTATCTGCAAATGATAATATACTAATAAATAATAATATTAGTATGTGTGTGGATATCAGCCTGTTAAACAAAAGGAGGATATCTATGGCAGAGAAAAAAGACAATGTATCAGCAAAATTTAAGGATAATGTATTCTGCATGTTGTATGCCGACAAAGCTAATTTGCTGGATTTGTACAATGCACTTAACAATTCATCTTATAAAAATGTGGATGATTTACAGGTAACTACATTAAATGGCGGCTCGTATATGAAGTATAAAAATGATGCTTCATTTCTGCTAAGCATGAATTTATATATGTTTGAGCAGCAGTCGTCAAAGAATCCGAATATGCCTTTAAGATTTCTTCATTATGTATCAGATGTAATGAGACAGATATTTAGTAACAGTACACTTCATAGAAGAAGTATGCTGAAAATTCCGGTTCCGCATTTCATTACATTTTATAATGGAAAAGAAAAGTGGATTGAAAAAGAAGAGATAATCAAGTTGTCAGATATGTTTGAAGAATATACAGACAATCCCGAAATGGAGTTAAAGGTACGGGTAATAAATATTAATGGTGATGCAGATATCCTGAATAAGTGCAAGACGCTCCGGGATTATATGACATTTGTTGAAAAAACCAGATATAAGACAGATGTTGAAGATAAAGATGTTAAAACAGCAGTTACAGAGGCAATAGATGAATGTGTAGAGGAGAATATACTTGTCGATTTCTTTGAGAAACACAGCCTGCAAATAAAAAGTCAAGGCTAAAATGAAAGAACTTTGAAAATTTTATACAGGTTGAAAATTAGACATCAAAACAAGACCACCACACCAGTGCTGGTCTGAAAGGTGTAGTAGATAATTAAGATTCTGGAAGAGATGCAAGATATTCTTTCACTCGTCCATAGTAGATGCGTAGAAACTTGTTAGCACCGGCAGTCATATAGACATAATACGGTTTCTTTTGAGCCCGTTTTTTGTCTAAGAACTGATACACAGGATCATCTTGTGGATGTGTTTTGATTAAGACATCCATTACCTGAAATAGTGTTTTCCTGAGGTCAGAAGAACCTCGTTTTGAAGTTGGAACACTTTTCTGTTCATAAGAGCCGGATTCGTTAACACCAGGGTCTACACCGGCAAAAGCAGTAATGGCACCCTTGTGAGTGAAACGGGAAACATCACCAATCTCAGCCATCAGTTGAGGACCGAGTGACGTTCCAACCCCTTTCATTGCCATAACAACGGGATACTCCGGAAGCTTGGATGCAGTTTCGTTCATGAGAGTGCGTAGCGACTCAACAGTAATAGAAGCACTGTTAAGTTGGTCAACTGCCTGCTTGATAATAAGCTTTGTAATGTCATCCTTAGGAAGTACAGGAACAAGCTCCTTTGCTTTTCCATAGATTTCTTCAGCTTTTGACTTGCTGAAGTTGTACTTCTTGCGTTTGCACCAGTTTTCATAGTGATCAATAAAAGCGTTTATGGACATTTTACGGACACAGTCTACATGCCAGTATGTAGATGCAAAATCGACCCATTTCTGGCTGCCGTCACTACGTGCAGGACTGTCAAAATAAGTATTAACACCAGGATAGGTTTGGTCAAGGATGCCGATAAGGTTATTCTTCATAGCCGTCTTGTGCTTCATGTAAAAGCCAAACTGACGGTTCATGGTTTTGAGTTGATTGCGTAATTCATCCATAACGCTATACTGTTTCAGATTTTGCCACTTGTCAAGTGCATATCGGGCAATTTTAACAGAGTCAGCTTTATCTGTTTTGACTTTACGAAGGGAATCGTTATCAAAATCCTTGATAAGCTTTGGGTTAATGGCACTAACGAAAAGATTTGCTTCGGAAAGTTGATGGGCAAGGACTTCGTAATAGCGTCCGGTATGCTCCATTACAATTCGGGACTCACCTTCGATAGACTTGATAAGTTTTACAAGCGAATTGATGTCACTGGATGTGTGTTTAATTTCAAAGGGTGTGGAAACAATTTCGCCAAAAGGCCGCATAATAGCAACCATACTTTTACCTTTTGAAACATCGATACCTACTGCGTTCATAAATTTGTCACTCCTTA
>OLGF01001828.1_pt1 | contig 21406 bp, 16 predicted proteins | sample 1604971 | NCBI WGS metagenome assembly OLGF01 (sample SAMEA3888902, study PRJEB22519) | human gut metagenome | biome: human gut; feature: human-associated habitat; material: faeces | place: Denmark | collected 2011 | reverse complement strand
ATCCTTGCACTTGCATCACTTGGCATTCTTAAATCTCCCCTTGGAGAAAGTGCCACACTACCTACCTTCGGTCCATCCGGCAGGCAGGAACGTTTGAACTGCTGGCTGAAAAATCTGCGATAAAAAGTTTTCAGCCATTTCTGAATGGTTTCTGTATCATAAGTTCCGGCAAAAGCATAGTTTGCCAGACGATAAATCTTTTTCGGGGTACATCCAAAACGCAAAATGTAATACAGGAAGAAATCATGCAATTCATACGGTCCCACAATATCCTCTGTCTTCTGTGAAATCTTCCCATCCTCCGGCGGAAGAAGTTCCGGGCTGACCGGTGTATCCAATACATCATACAACACCTTCTGCAGCGTCTCATCTGCGCAGGTATCCGCATAATAACATACCAGATGACGCACCAGTGTCTTCGGCACTGAAGCATTCACGCCGTACATAGACATGTGATCGCCGTTATAAGTCGCCCATCCCAGGGCAAGCTCAGACATATCACCGGTTCCTATGACCATACCGCCGCTTTTGTTTGCGATATCCATCAGAATCTGGGTACGTTCTCTGGCCTGACCGTTTTCATAAGTCACATCATGCACAGCCTCATCCTGTCCGATATCCTTGAAATGTACACGGACAGAATCTACAATGCTGACTTCCCGGAACGTAGCACCCAGAGATTTGATCAGACTTACTGCATTGTCGTAAGTACGATCTGTGGTTCCAAAACCAGGCATTGTCACAGCTACAATGTCTTTGTGATCCTTTCCGATCAGATCAAACGCTTTTACCATAACAAGCAGGGCAAGCGTAGAATCCAGTCCGCCGGAAATACCAACCACCGCTGTGGCCGCATGGGTATGTTCCAGACGTTTTTTCAGTCCCATGGCCTGGATCATAAAAATCTCCTCGCAGCGTTTTTCACGGTCTGCCTTGTTTCCCGGCACGAAAGGCGCCGGATCCACAAAACGCGTCAGTTCTGTTTTTTCTTCTTTCAAACTGAATTCGACGTTAATGTAAGACTCATCGGAAGTCATGAAGGTACTCATCCGACGGCGTTCCTCATTCAGACGTACCATATCAAGTTCTGTATATATGCTTTCGTTGCAGAAACGTCTGGACTCTGCCAACAGCGTTCCGTTCTCTGCGATCAGATTATGACCGGAATATACCACATCCTGGGTGGATTCCCCGTCTCCGGCACTGCAATATACATAACCACAGATCAGACGGCCGGACTGCCCGGTCACCAGGCTCTTGCGGTACATATCTTTTCCGGTTGTCTCATCACTGGCAGAAAGATTGACCAGCAGTGTCGCACCTGCCAGAGCATGATCTACGCCCGGTGGATTCGGAGCCCACACATCCTCACAGATTTCCGCTCCGATCTTCAATTCCGGCATCTGTCTGCACTGGAATAACACTCTGGTTCCCATAGGCACGACCGTATCTTCATCCAATGCTACCGGAACCGGCTGTTTCATACCCGGTGCAAAATGTCTGCGCTCATAAAACTCATTATAATTTGGAATGTGAGTCTTTGGCACCAGCCCAAGCACTTTTCCCTGTGTCACAGCTGCCGCAACATTATACAGTTTGCCGTTATATTCCAGCGGAAGTCCCACAAAAGCCAGATAGTCCTTGCGCTGCGTATATTTTGCAATCGCAAGCAGTTCCTTTTTTGCCTCCCGAAGAAGCACCTGCTGATAAAACAGATCCCCACAGGTATAACCGGTAATACACAGTTCCGGAAATACCAGTATCTTGGCACCCTTTGCTTCTGCTTCATCCATCAGGCGGCAGATTTCTTTCCGGTTCGCCTGCGTATCCGCCACAGTAACCTTCGGTGTCAGAGCCGCTACTTTGATAAATCCCTGTCTCATTTCTTCACGATCTCCTTTAATTCTTCGATACTGAATGTATATGCGGTATTACAGAAGTGACACTTCACCTCGATGGGTTTGCCTTCTGCAATCATTTCATTCAGATCTTTCTTTCCAATGCTGATGATTGCTTTTTTCACACGGTCCTTAGAACAGTTGCAATAGAAAGAAGCCGGAATTTTATCTGTGATCTCCACGCCGAAATCTCCCAGAATATACTCCAGCATGCGTTCCGGTGTATATCCCTGCTCCAGCAGGTTCGTGACAGATGTGATCTCAGACAGTTTTTTCTCCAGCGCATCAATGATCTTCTCATCCGTAAACGGCATCAGCTGGATGATAAATCCTCCGGCCTGGCGTACTGTATTGTCCTTATTCATCAGAACACCGAGTCCCACAGAAGACGGTACCTGTTCAGAAGTTGCGAAATAATAGGTCAGATCTTCTGCAATCTCACTGGTCTGCAGCACAGTGGTTCCCACATACGGCTCTTTCAATCCCATATCTTTGATGACACGCATCATACCGACACCTACAGCTCCGCCCACATCCAGCTTGTGCTGTTTGTTTGGTGGCAGCATAACATCTGCAACCACCGGATATCCTTTCACATGTCCCTGGGAATCCGCGGTCACTGTCATTCCTTTCATCGGTCCGCCGGACTGGATCTGTACCGTCAGCAGATCTTTGTCGCCCTTCATCATCACCCCCATCATGGCGCCTCCGGTAAGCAGACGACCAAGTGCCGCAGTGACTACCGGACTGGTATTATGACGCTGCCGCGCTTCCTCCACAATTCCTTTTGAAGTCATGGCAAATGCGCGAATCGAACTGTTCGCAGCAGTTGCACGTACAATATAATCTTCCATTATTCTCATTCCTTTACTAACTTTTAGTCAAGCGGATATTCGCAATCCGCTTCGCTACTTGCTTGATTCGGTTAAAATACGTGTGGCTGGGTTCTCACTGCCACAAAATAAGCCCGCTCACAATTTTCATCCGCCGGATCCGTAGTTCCCTCCGCACAGACTGCTTTCAGCGTCAGTCCCGCCTGTTCAAGAAGTGCCGCCACCCGCTGCAATTCATAGGCTCTCTGATAGTGAAACTCTTCAAACCGGGCAAACAGACCGTTTTCCTGTTTCACAAACAGTGTCAGTGCATATTCATTGATGCTGCTTTCCTCATCAAAATAATTTTCCCAGATAAAGCTTCCTTCTTCCCTGTTTTCGCAGATTGTGGCATCTCCGATCAGATCACGGTATTTGTGAATGGTATTCATGTCAAAAATAAACACACCGTTTTGATCCAGATAGTTGTGCACCAGGGAAAATACCTCCGCCAGATCTTCCTCCTCCAACAGATAATTCAGAGAATCGCAGACACACACCACCGCTGCCACGGTTCCGTACAGCTCGAACTCCCGCATATCCTGCTGCAGATACAAAATCCCTTCATCCGGATGGTTTCTGGCAATCTCCAGCATTTCCGCTGAAGCATCCACACCGATCATATCATAGCCTTTCTGACGCAGCAGCCGTGTCATCGTTCCGGTGCCGCAGCCCAGATCCAGTACGAGTCCCTCTGAGATACCATGCTCTGTCAAAATTTTACTGATACCTTCACACCATGCTTCGTAAGGCACATTGTCCATGAAACGATCGTATACCTGTGCAAATTCTGTATATGCTTCCATGTTTCCTCCATTAACGGTTAAACAGGCTCTTGATAAATGCAATCAGTTTTGCAAAAAAACCCTGTGCCTGCTGGGTCAGTGCTGATGTATCAACCTTCAGACCCATATCCTTTAATTTTCCATATAAATTTTCCGCCTGATCCCGGATATTGTTCCAGTTCAGATCCAGTCCCTGCAGTTTTTTCAGCAGTTCCTTCAGCTGATCGATCTGATCCTGGGTCAGACTTACATTAAATTTTTCCGATGCCTGGTCAATCGCATCCGCCAGTTCGCTGTCAGAGAGATTTTTGCCGCCAACCTGATCCTTCAGATAAGCTACCATACCTGCAATTTCATCCGTCTTGCCGGTCTCATCTCCGATTTCACCGGTTACCACCATCTCATTGATGGCACCGTCGATAACATCCGTATCCACTGCTTCACCGGTCATTCCGGAGTAAGCCTTCACTGCGCCGATCAATGCCGCCGTACCGGACATATCAAAAGGTCCGACCACAACCACATTGGCATCCTTTACACCGGCTGTTGCCAGTGCATTCTCATACATGCTGGTGGTGCAGTAGTTGATATTTTTTGTGGTTACTGTGATACCGCTGCCTTTCTTCGCCTTCATTACAGCCACAGAAGATAAGGCACGGCTGCCGATGTGGTCATTTGTGATATAAGCATCCAGATACTGATGTTCCTCTGCATTGGTCACAGTATTCACATTACATTTTTCCAGGTCTGCTTCCGTCAGCCCAAATAATTCCAATACCTTTGCTTTTTCGTCTGCACGCAGATCCGCACCAAATGAAATGTACGGTGTATCTCCGTCTGCGATGGTAACCTGTGTCGCATTCCCGCCGTCCGCGGCAAATGCGCTGACACTCATGCCCATCACCATCACTGCTGCCAGTAATAATACCATCCCTCTTCGAAAAAATCCCTTTTTCATGATTTACTCCTTTCGAGCTCGCTTTCTTTTCAGTATGCCTTCAGACAGATACCCCTGTCAACCGTAATTTTATCCGGGGTGTTTCATAATAATGATCCATTTCCGGATAATAAGTAAAATGCAGGGCCGCTTCGTGGACACACCTGCCTGCCAGAGTATCCTGTGCCACTACTTTACCATATTTTTCCGCCAGTGGTAACAACAGATCTTCCGCATCGCCAAAGTACACCGCATCCATGGACACACCTGCCGCATTTCTGACTTTCATCTGAAATACCCGGCCTTCTTTTCCGCAGATGCGCAGGCGCTCGATCACCAGATTCCGGTCTGCAAATACCGGTTTTTCGTTTCCTTTTCCAAAAGGTTCCAGGCAACCCAGCTGGTTCATCAGACGTTCTGTAATATAGCTGATCGGCATCGGCACATCAATCACTACCTTTGGTCGGAGTTCTTCTTCGGTCAGTGTGCACACTTCATTTAATTTCCGCCGGAAGGCATCAATATCCGCTTCCTTTAGTGAAAAACCCGCTGCCATCGGATGTCCGCCAAACTGTGTCAGATATTCTTCGCATTTGCACAGTTCCTCATACATGGAATAGCTTTCAATGGAACGGCCGGACCCCTTTGCACCGTGTTCACTCCGTGTGACCACCAATGTCGGCCGGTAATAAGCTTCCCGGATCCGTCCGGCCACGATACCAGCCAGACTTTCGTGACAGTCCGGAAGAAAAATTACCAGCACCCGGTCATTGACATATTCTTCCTGCTGCGCAATCTCTTTTGCCTGCTCCACCGCATGCATGGTCAACAGCTTCCGGCTCTCATTCAATTCCACGATTTCTTCTGCCAGAACTGCCGCCTCCGTTTCGGATTCGCACAGCAGCAGCTTTAAGGAAAGCCGTGCCGTGTCTAATCTGCCGCTGGCATTCAGACAGGGACCGATACGAAATCCAATATCATGGGACTTGATCGCACCCATCGTTAACTTGTTTTGCAAAATCAGCGCTTTCATTCCGATATTCGTAGTACGGTTCAGCATCTCAAGTCCCAGTTTTACCAGAATCCGGTTTTCGCCCTGCAGATCCATGACATCACCGACCGTAGCAAAACCGGCATTTTCGATAAAGCAGTCTGCCTCGGACACCTCCAGTCCAAATACTTCGTAAAGCACCTGCACCAGCTTGAAAGCAACCGCCGCTCCGCATAGTTTCTTAAACGGATAATGACATGCCTGCTGCTTCGGATTCACCACTGCATCTGCCTCACACACTTTTTCCCTGCGTACGCCATCCACCTCTGTGAACGGTACTTCATGATGATCTGTAACCACTACGGTCATTCCCAGTGACCTGGCCAGATGAATCTGATCAATGGCAGAGATTCCGTTATCGCAGGTCAGGATCGTATCTATACCATCCTGACTGGCCCGGGTCACCAGATGTTCATTCAGCCCATATCCATCCAGAATCCGGTCCGGAATCACAAAATCTGCGTCTGCCCCCAGTCGCCTCAGGGCACAGTACAAAATGTAGGTGGATTGGATTCCGTCAATATCATAATCTCCAATGATCCGGATCCGTTTCTTTTCTTTTATTTTTTCTCTCAGAATCTGCGCCGCCAGGTCTGCATCTTTCAACAGATGCGGATCGTTCAGGTCTGTTCTCGTCCCATGAAGATACAGATTCATTTCCTGCAGATCGGTCAGCCCCCGGTTCCGCATGATCCTGGCTAATACCGGGTCGATGCCGAAATGCTGCCCGATTGCCTGAAAATCAGCTTTTTTTGCTGAAACTACCCATTTTTCTTTCACGTAGTCACTCCTGTTTTCATTTTTTCATCAGGTTAATATATTACTTCCCATAAAGTCAGTCCCTGCGCCGGCATTGTTGGACCTGCCTCCGCCCGGACCTTGGATGCCAGAATTTCTGCCACCCGTTCCGGCGGATAGACACCGCATCCCACATCGACCAGGGTTCCGGTCAGGATACGGATCATATTCTGTAAAAATCCATTTCCGGTATATGTAAAACGGATTTCTTCACCGATCCGTCTGATGTCAATTTCATGTATGGTACGCACTGTGGATTTTTTCATTTTTGCATTTCCGCAGAATGCCGCAAAATCATGCTTTCCCAACAGATACTGTGCTGCCTGCCGCATGGCTTCCACATCCATTGGCCGATTATCGTGCAACATATACTTCCGTTCAAACACATTCGGATAATCCGCATTCCAGATGCGGTACACATATGTCTTTTTCACCACATTCAGACGGCTGTGAAATCGTTCGGACGCTACCCGCACCTCTGTCACGGCAATATCTTCCGGCAGATACTGTACAAAAATCTGTCTCAGTTCCTCACAGAGTTCCTCCGGTGTCTTACCCGCACAGCAGGCATCCGGAAGGCGGAAATTTGCCACCTGTCCATGAGCATGCACACCGGCATCGGTGCGCCCGGAACCGTCAATCTCTATGGTACGTCCATACTGTCTGCTTAAAATTGCTTCAATTTTCCCCTGAATGGTCTGATCCGTAGTCTTCTGACGCTGCCAGCCTTTGTAGCGGGTTCCATCGTATTGAATAATCATTTTATAATTTGCCATAAAAATATTCCTGTTTGCTAAAGGGGAAGTTCGGTACAGACCAAACCTCCCCTTTTATTTGTTTACATTTCAAGAATGCCCTCGACATTTTTTACATCTATACATTCTTTTTACACGGATTGCTGCATGCTTCGCATTCCCGCAATCCTGCTCGCACTTCGGAAATCGCAAGACTTCGTCTTCCTTTTTTCCTCAGTGCGAGGACGTGCCCTGAATTACATGTGTCCTTTACATGCAAGCATGACATGCCACATGTATTCCGGCACTGTAAAAAGAATTACAATTCACAGTTATTTACTGTTCTTGGGAACGGAATTACGTCACGGATATTTCCCATACCTGTCAGGTACATAACGCAACGCTCAAATCCCAGACCAAATCCTGCATGTCTTGCAGAACCGTATTTTCTCAGATCCAGATAGAAGTCATAATCTTCTGCTTTCAGTCCGAGTTCTTTCATTCTTTCCAGAAGCTTGTCATAGTCATCCTCACGCTGGCTTCCACCGATGATCTCACCGATACCCGGAACCAGACAGTCCATAGCAGCTACTGTCTTGCCATCTTCGTTGAGTTTCATGTAGAAGGCTTTGATCTCCTTCGGATAATCCGTTACGAATACCGGACGTTTGAAGATTTCTTCTGTCAGATAACGCTCATGCTCTGTCTGCAAGTCTGCACCCCAGAATACTTTATAATCAAACTTGTCATTGTTTTTCTCAAGGATCTCGATCGCTTCCGTATAGGTAACATGTCCGAAATCAGAATTTAATACATGATTCAGACGATCCAGTAATCCCTTATCTACAAATTTGTTGAAGAATTCCATTTCTTCCGGTGCATGCTCCAGCACATAGCGGATAACATATTTCAGCATGCTCTCTGCAAGAACCATATCATCTTTCAGATCTGCGAAAGCAATCTCCGGCTCGATCATCCAGAACTCTGCTGCATGACGTGTCGTATTGGAGTTTTCTGCACGGAAGGTCGGTCCAAAGGTGTAGATATTCTTGAATGCCATCGCATAAGTCTCACCGTTTAACTGTCCGCTTACGGTCAGGTTGGTCGGTTTTCCGAAGAAATCCTGTGTGAAATCAACGCTTCCGTCGTCTGTTTTTGGTACATTGTTCAGATCCATGGTGGTAACCTGGAACATCTCACCGGCTCCCTCACAGTCACTGCCTGTAATCAGTGGTGTGTGTACATAGACGAAATCGCGTTCCTGGAAAAATTTATGGATTGCATATGCGATCAGTGAACGAACTCGGAACACTGCCTCAAACGTATTGGTACGCGGGCGTAAATGAGAAATTGTTCTCAGATACTCAAAACTGTGACGTTTTTTCTGCAACGGATAATCCGGTGCGGATGCACCCTCGATCTCCACTTTGTCTGCCTGGATCTCAAACGGCTGTTTTGCATCCGGTGTAGCTACCAGCTTACCGGTTACAATGATTGCAGCACCTACGTTTAATTTTGAAATTTCTGCAAAATTCTCCAGATGATCACCGTAAACGACCTGTAACGGTTCAAAAAAGGTACCATCATTTACTACGATAAATCCAAATGTCTTGGATCCACGAACGGAACGAACCCATCCACCGACGGATATCTCTTTGTCAAGATACATTTCTTTGTCCCGGAATAAATCCCGGATGTTTGTCAACTCCATGTGATTGCCTCCCAAATCTCAGCCCCTCAGCTGTTTTTACATCAAAATAAAATCACTTTATAAATATCACGTTTTTATACTTCAGCTTTACAGTCCCTAGTTCATGCGCTGATTATTCCGCATCTGCAGAACTGTCTGCATCATCAGAAGCATCTGTATTGTCAGCAACTTTTGTCTTTACACTCTCCATGATCTTGGATAATGCCTGATTTTCTGCGTAACTCAGTCTTATATAATCCTCTCCGCCGTACTCCTTATAGAATGTATCACGGTCTGCGATATTATAGCTGGATACATAGCTGTCCACAAACTCCTCAAAGTTTTTCTGGGACACAGACAGATTCATATCTTTTACAACAGCCTCAAGGATCAGCTCCTGTTTCAGGCTCTCTTCGATGTAATCACTTACCTGATTGTTGAAGTCATCCTCTGACATACCCATATAATCTTCAAAGCTCTTTCCGCTTTTCTCTACAGCGTTATTCACGCGCTCTTTGTACTCTGCAATTCTCTGATCCAGTAATCCATCCGGAAGTGTCACTTCACACTCATCGAGCAGTTTCTGAAGAACGCCGCTCTGGATCTCTGTCATTTTGCTGGAGTGATTACGATTCTCCAGTACGCTGCTTACCTGTGACTTCAGATCATCCACTGTTGAAATTCCCTTGTTGCCGAAATTCTCACTGACATACTCATCGGTCAGATCATCGTATACCATTTCTTTTTCTGTATCAATACTGTTGATGGTTACCGTAAATACGACAGCTTTACCGGCCAGATCTGTATTGTTGCTATAATCCTCCGGGAAAGTCAGATTCAGTTCTACCGTCTCTCCCACATTTTTACCGATCAGCCCGTCCTCAAATCCATCGATGAAAGAACCGGATCCAATCTTCAGATGCTGTCCTGTGGCACTTCCGCCGGAGAACTCCTCTCCATCAATTTTTCCCACATAGTCAATATTAACAACGTCACCGCTCTCTACGGTCTTCTTGTCACTGACTTCATAGGACGGATACATAGACATCAGATACTCAATATAAGACTGGATATCTGCATCACTGACTGTATAATCCTTGGAAAGTTCTACGGTCATATTCATGTAGTCATTTAATTTTACATATTTTTCTACTTTATAATCGGTAGCCTTTAATAATTCTTTGGCAGGAATCTCCACATCTTTTTCTTCTTCTGCAGATACGCTGCTGTCTGTGGTGGCACCTTTCTGACCACAACCACCCAGTGCTGCTGTCGCAACCATCACTGCCATTAATACCATTACGAGTTTCTTTTTCATTTTCTTATTGTTCCTTTCTTTGAATGAATCTTTCCCCAAAAATTCATCTCCTTGTCTGCGCTTCTCTCAAAAGGCATCACTGTCTTTAAAGATACCATATTTTCCTATAAATGAAAAGGTGATTCTTCTATTTTTTTCTTGAGTTTTCACCTGATCAATGATACAATATCACCTAGACTTAGTTTTACTATGAACAAAATACCGATAAAGGAGGAAATATATCCGTGTCACCACAGATCATTACACTTATCATTGTTCTTGCTATTTGTGTTGCCGCTTTTATCCTGCTCTATTTCCAGGGAAAACGAAATATGAAAAAACGGGATGAACAGCAGGCAGCCATTGATCAGGCAGCACAGTGGGTCAATATGCTGATCATTGACAAGAAAAAACTTCGTATGAAACAGTCCGGTCTGCCACAACAGGTCATTGACCAGACACCGAAGTTTGCAAGACTGGCAAAAGTACCGGTTGTCAAAGCAAAAGTCGGACCACAGATCATGGTTCTGATCGCCGATAACCAGATCTATGATCAGATTCCGGTAAAAAAAGAAGTAAAAGCTTCTGTCAGCGGTCTTTTCATTTCTGATGTTCGCGGTCTCCGTGGACCATTGGAAAAACCGGAGAAAAAGAAACCCGGTTTCTTTGCACGCCTTACCGGTCAGAAATAATTATCCGAATATGCACGAAAAAACGAGCGTGATGAACATCAGTCATCACGCTCATTTTTATCTCAGTCAAAGATCGTTCAATAATCCTCGATATGGATCAGCTGTGTGGTGTCCACACCGTATGGCAGAATAGAGTTTGCAAAATTTTTAAACTTATTTGCCGCATCACTGACATAGAACTCATGCATTACACCTTCATAGTTCTGCTTTCCGTCGTTGTTCAGTCCCTCCCGCTCCAGCAGGGATTTCAGTTCTCTGGCGGTCTCATAGGCCGGATTTACCAGATTTACTTTTTCTCCCATGATCTGACGCAAAGTAGAACGTAGCAGCGGATAATGGGTACAGCCCATGATCAGGGTATCGATACCGGATTCCAGCAACGGCTCCAGATAACGGTTTGCTACTTCCACCGTCACCGGATCCTTCAGCCATCCTTCTTCCACCAGTGGCACAAACAGCGGACATGGTTTGCCCAGCACCTGTGCATTCGGCTTATGTGAATGAATTTCTTTTGTATACAACTGACTCTCTATTGTACTTTCTGTGGCAATCACACCGATTTTTCCATTTTTCGTGACTTTCGCCGCTTCCTTCGCTCCTGCTTTGACCACACCCAGAATCGGGATGTCAAATTCCGGTTGTACGGTTTCCAGTGCCAGTGCACTGGCAGTATTACAGGCGATAACGATCGCCTTAACACCTTTTGACTGTAAAAAGCGGATGATCTGCCTTGAAAAACGAATGATGGTTTCCTTGGATTTGCTGCCGTATGGTACTCTGGCGGTATCACCAAAATAGATGATCCGTTCCTTTGGAATCTGACGCATGATCTCTCTTGCAACCGTCAGGCCTCCCACGCCGGAATCAAATACACCAATGGGTGCATAACGAAACTCTTCTTTTTCTTTTAATTTATCTGTCATTCCCCTCTATTCCTTTCGTTCCTTTGGATCTGACTTTCATAATCAGTGTGCATTCCGCCAGATGTTCCTCTTCTACTTCCATATCATACTCCAGTTTCAAATGCAGCATATCCTCGGTCTCCATCAGCCGGATTGTCCGGGAATCAAAACCAAGCATCATGCTTCCATACGGTGTCTGATAAGAAGTACGGGTCTTTTTATCTTTCTGAAAACTCATATGTACCCCGGCATTTCCCTTTTTGGAGAGATCTACCGCATCTTCTCCGATCTTGATCATACATTTGGTCACACCCGGCACACCTTCCTGTACTTCATCATATAAAATGTAATGCTTGCCGTTGCGGAAATAATATTCTCCCGGTGTGACAGTCTCAATCGGGTCATTCACTTCGCCGTCTATCGTCTGTATGCCGCTGATGGTGATCAACACATCTTTTGTCATATTAGGTCCTCTCATCTTCTTTTATAATACCCACACATTGTAAAGGTTTTTCCTCAATTATTCAAGCACCTGATTCAGCAAATCGAGTAATTTGAAACGCACCTGATAATTTCCCTTCTGCAAAACAGAAGCATACTCCTGCGGATCCAGCACTTCCCGCAGTTTTTCCCCGGATCCTGCATCCACCTCATACATACTGTTGGCAAAGCAGAGATTCGGATACATGACGCACCACCAGTTGTGTCCCTCGCCGGATCCGATCACCACACGCAAAGCCTCATATACTCCTCCCGGAAAGGTATAGGTCCCATAAGTTTTCTCCGGAAAGGTACAATTTTCCAGTGCCGCGGATACCGGATACGCATAACCTTCCGCAGAGATGACATCCGCAGCGCAGTTCTCGATAAGATTCAGATTTGCTTTTACGATCCGTTCACTTTCCTCCAGGGAATCTGCATCCTTTAACTTTTCTGCCATCAGCGTTCCCACCTGATCACGCACTTTCAGCTTCAATGCCTGATCTTCCCGGCTGTCACTGTTTGCCAGCACATGGAAACGCAATACTTTCTGTGCCATATTCCGCTGCATACTCTTTGTCTGTATTGTTGTGGAAAGCAGTACGCAGGCTGCCGCCGCCAGGCATACCGCCAAAATTTTCTTTTTCATCGCCACACTCCTCCTGTTTTCTCCCGGATGCCTGACCGTTCCCGTTCTTACCAGATCCTGTTCACACTTGGTCAAAATCCTGTTTTCTGTATTCAAAGTATTTCCTTTTTTTTCCACATTATACAGCGATATAGATCCCTGTCTTGTAAAGCGGACATTCGAAATCCCTAATCCTTTCTTTTTTATCTTACCTGCACTTCATAAATCAGATCTTCCACATACTGTGTTTCATCATCCCGATATTGATGCCACAGCGCCCGGTCGCTTCCCGGAAGCAATGCATAAGAATCTGTCACATCGGTCCCGGCTTTCCGCCAATGTTCGGCAAACTCCTGCAGCCGTTCTTCCAGTTCCTGCTTTGCTGCGGCTTCCAGCTGTTGTCTCTCTGTGCTCCCTTCCAGACGATTTGTGATACCAACTCTTCCATTTACAATAATCTGTACCACCGGGCGCATCTCGCCTGCTGTTTCACCTTCGTTTATGCCTTCGGACAGCACAAAACACTCTACACCATCCGACAAATAGGAGGGTTCTGACCGATTCCATCGTTCCTTCCTCTGTTCTGGCACAATACCTCGCTGCACCCGAAGCTGTTCTAACGTAACTCCGGTTCCGTCTGCCATGGAAAACGCATATTTTTTCAGATTATTTTGCAGCAAAAGTGCCTCATATCCCTCTTCCAGTGACAGATTTCCTGCAAGATGCAGCTGTTCCAGTATCGCAAATCCTCCGATTGCCAGCTTTTCTTCCTGACGGACAACCTTTGGAATACACACGGTTCCCTTCCGCTCATAAAACTGCTGCATCAGTGTACCCACTGTCACAAAAGAATTGTGCTTCACATGTTCCCACTCTTCCAGCAGATCTTCCAGATAGATTCCCATACATTCCGGCAACTGCAGTTTCTCTGTGAAAATTTCCTGCATCGGCTCCTCCGTCAGCAATACATAAGTATTCCAGGCAGCATCCGTCTTTTTTTCAAAAAAAGAAAGCAGCGCTTCCATCGCCGCATCAGATGCAAACACCTGCGGATTCAGCAGCAACACTTTCAAATGATTGAGATCCGGATTTTTGCTGCTGTTTTCCGACATCTGACGCATTCCTTCAAAGAGATCCGTCACCGTTCCCTCCCAGTAGGCATCCGAAGCCAGTGCATGTTCCGAAGCGTTTTCATTCAGCAGATCCGGATAGGCCAGGTAGAGCTGGAAGCTTTCGTTTTCCCGTGCTTCCACACCCATCACCAGCGGAAATGCCTGATTTTCCAGTTCATTGACACCGCAGCCACTCAGAAAACTCAGAAAAAACACGATACAGAACGTAATTCCAATCAGCATAATATTTCGCTTTCTCCGATATAAGTTTTCTTCTTTCTCCTCCATCACACATCCCTGCCTTTCAAAAATTTCTCTGCCTGCGGCTATGTTCCATTTCCGCTATCGCCTCTGACTCGCTCCTATTTTGCTTTCTGCCTCCGCCTCTGACTCGCTTCTGTTTTGCTTTCTGCCTCCGCCTCTGACTCGCTCCTGTTTTGCTTTCTGCCTCCACAAAAAACCGGAAGAATCAACAACAACGGCAGCACACCATACAAATAACCGTGAAATATCCACTGGGCAGCAGCTTCCCTGTGCAGCAGAAAACTTCCGATGCATCCCGCTGCACACACCAGCACTGCCGTGAGCACGATTTTTTTCGTATTGGTTTTATTTTCCGCTGTCATTTCTACCTGTTCCGTTCTCGGTCCGATCCCGCTTTCTGCCTTTTCTTCTTTTGCCTGTATCGATCGGTTACTCTGAAAACAAAGGATTCCCGCAAAAAAATCCACCGCATAATACAGCATGGAATCCAGGAATGCAAACAAACAGAAAAACCAGATTCCCACCATCAGTGCATCCTGTCGTTCCAGAAAGTTTCCCGGCAATTTCACCACTGCCATGAGATCGATGACCGGCCATCTGCGGTGCGCCAGCAGTTCTGTGCGGAATACGCCGAGCAGGATCAGATAGATTACCAGATTCAGACCCAGTACCACAAGCAGTGCATGCCGTGTGCCAGCATATGCCTGTTCTTTTTTCTGACAGCTTTTCAGAAACAGCACATATAAGGATGCTCCGGAGAAAAACAAAAAACTCACATAACTGCTTTTTATAAAATTCGGAAGTGTTGATGCTGCCACTGGTGTCCATGCATTTGGTTCTATGCCGGCACAGGCAATCACTAGGATCACCAGCAATGGAATCAGCAGAAACCAGTACAGCACTTCATATACTCTCACCCGGCTTTCCAGTCCGCGCACCAGTCCGAAAAATGCCGCTGCCGCCAGCGTCAGCAGAATCATTGGCTCCCAGCCATTTCCCAATAGCTGCTGTTCCATCAGAGCAGCCATGACGTAAAACACAAAGCCCGCCAGTCCAAGAAATCCCATACCATAAATCACCTGTATACATACGCGTACACAACCTGACATCTGTTCTAATCGCTGTGAAAAATCCTGCTGTCTGAAATGCTTCTGCCAGAATTTCAGTAGCAGCCATGCACCGCCACCGCCTGCTGTCAGCGCAAAACAGCCATCCACGCCACTGTCTGTCGCCACAAGCGAAGGAAGCAGCAACGTACTGATGCCAAGCAGTTCCAGCGTCAATGTCCGTTTTACCTGCCGGGCAGATATTTTCTGATTATTCATAAAATACGGTTCCTGCATCCGCCCATTCCTTTCTATCTATATCTTCATTTTTATTATTTCTGTGCATCTGTTCCAGTCAGACGGAAAAGAATATTCGTATCATATCCCTTCCCATGCTACACTTCTCAGTTTATCATCTGTTTTTATATTTCATCCGCAACCGTACACGATTCTTTGGATTCGCATAAAAGGGTCTGTGTGTCAGTGCCTGCAGCGGAGGTCGCACCAAAGAGTCCCGTTCATCCCGGTAATCATTCAGATCAGCCCCCACAAACGGCATCAGATACGGCATGCCAAAACTTTCCAGCTGTGCCAGATGAATCAGCAGAATGAGCAGCCCGAGCAGAAATCCGTAAAAACCAAGTGCTGCCGATAATCCGATAAAGACAAACTTCAACAGGCGGAATGCCGTAGCAAAATCCTCATTTGGGATAGCAAAAGAACACAGTGCTGTAAATGCCACCACGATCACTACCATAGGACTGACGATATTGGCATCTACCGCCGCCTGTCCTATGATCAGTCCGCCCACGATCCCAATGGTATTTCCCATGGCTCCGGGCAGCCGCACCCCGGCCTCCCGCAGCAGTTCAAACGACAGCTCCATCAGCAGCACCTCCACCACTCCCGGAAAAGGTACCCCCTGTCTGGCTGCAGCAAAGGAAAGAAGTAACTTGGTTGGCAGAAGCTGCGTATGAAAATTTGTCATCGCCAGATATAACCCAGGCAGGATCATAGACAGAAATGCTGCCACATACCGCAGCGTTCTGGTAAATGTTGCAATCTCCCATCTCGTATAATAGTCATCCGTCGTCTTAATAAAAGAATTGTAATCGGTTGGAAAAATCAGCACCTCGGGAGAGTTATCCGCCAGCAATACGGCTCTTCCCTCCAGCAATGCCATCACGGCCCGATCCGGTCTCCGCGTGGTCTGATACTGCGGAAATGGTGAAAACCACTGCGTTTCCGTCAGCTGTTCGATGACACCACTGTCCCCGATACCATCTATCTCAAATGCTGCCAGCCGCTGCTGCATCTGCGTCACAATTTCAGGCCGGACAATTCCGTCAAGATACATGATATCCACATTCGTACCGGTGCGTCTGCCACACTTGCACTCTGCCACTTTCAGATCCACAGAGCGCAGTCGTTTCCGGATCAGTGCTGTATTCTGCTTGATGGAATCACCAAACCCTTCATTACTGCCACGGATGGCTTTTTCCGACTCGGTCTTCTGCAGAGACATGCCGGGGTACCCCTTGTCCGGAATCTTCAACGCCCGGTCAAATCCATCCACAAACAGAATCGAATCACCGGTCAGCATCCCGCCTGCCGCTTCCGACATCTGTGCAAAAGGTGTGACATCCGAAACTCCCAGTCCGTTTTCCTGCAGTACTGCATACACCTGTTGCGGTTCCATAACATTCAGCCGGTTCAGCATTTTGCCAAGCACCGAATCTTCCATCATGTTTTTCCCGCCGGTAACTTCAATATAACTTAAAAATGCACGGATACTCATATCCCTGCCCAGACACATAGGACGCATCTTGATATCCGCACAATCGGAAAACTGCTGTTTCCACCATACAATATTTTCATCCAACTGTTTTGAAACTGCCTGTTCCTGCATACATTCACCTCTCCTGCTTTACAACTATTTTTGCATTGTTTGCATATAAAAAGGACAGACCCTCGTCTGCCCTTTACTATACACATATTTTTGATTTTTATTCCTACTCCTGCTCACGGATGATTTTTTTCACCGCTTCTGCCTGATTATGCAAATGGCGCTCCACATAAGATTCCGCCAGCTTGGAATCCTTGGATTTCAACGCATCATACATTTTCTGATGCTCCTCGATCAATCTTGGATAAATAGAATCATCTTTCAGATATTCCACGCGATAACGATACATCTGCTCTCTCAGATTGTTCAGCAGCTGCTGCAATTTCGGATTATTGGATGCTTTATACAAAATCTCATGAAACTTCACATCAGCTTTTGCCATCTCTACGAACTGGCCACTTCTTGTTTTTGCTTCAAAATCTTCCATGGCTACTTTCAGTTCCTGCAATGCTGCCGGTGTGATCTTTTCACAGGAAAGACGGACTGCCAGTCCTTCCAGTGAAAGACGGATCTCCAGTACGTCTTCCATATCTTTTTCTGTCATCTTAGCCACTTCCGCACCTTTTCTCGGAATGGTAACTGCCAGGCCTTCCTGCTCCAGCATGCGGATAGCCTCACGGATCGGTGTTCGGCTTACGCCCAGTTTGGATGCAAGCTGTAATTCCATCAGACGCTCGCCCGGTTTGAGATCACCTTTCAAAATCGCTCCGCGCAATGTCTGGAACACAACATCACGAAGCGGCAGATAAGCATCCATCTGTAATTCCAAATTATCTGTCATAGTCTGTTTCCCCCTCTTTCCCGTGTTTATCTTCGGTTATTATGAATGTCTGATGTATATACATTTTTTGCCAGACCGGACTGCTTTAATGCATCATATGCCCGGCGGATTTCCTTCTCATTTGGGAATAAACCGAATACAGTCGGTCCGCTTCCGCTCATCATGGCATTCAGTGCACCGTTATCCATCATCAGTTTCTTGATATCTTTGATCACCGGATACATCGGAATGGTCACGGTCTCAAGTATGTTACCCATGTGGGAAGCTACGCCCTTTAAATCTTTCTGCTGAATGCTCTCCATAACACCGGCGATGTCCGGATGCTCCATACCGTCATACAATTTCAACCCCTCATAAACAGTCTTGGTAGATACAGAGATCGCCGGTTTTGCAATCAGTACCGGGCACTTTGGCATCGGCGGCAATGCGGTCAGTTTTTCACCGATTCCTTCTGCCAGTGCCGTGCCGCGCATGATACAGAACGGTACATCTGCTCCAATCTTCAGTCCGAGCTCCATCAGTTTATTCTGCTTCAATCCCAGATTAAAAATGCGGTTCATACCTACCAGTACAGCTGCCGCATCGGAACTTCCACCGGCCAGACCGGCTGCCACCGGAATAAACTTCTGCAGTACGATGCGGACACCTTCCTTGATCTGAAATTCGTCCTTCATCAGTTTTGCTGCACGGTATACCAGGTTGTCCTCATTTACCGGAAGATAATACAGATTTGTCTCCACATGGATATGCGGAGAACGTGTCTTTTTAATCTCTACGCGGTCATACAGGTGAATGGTCTGCATGATCATACGCACATCATGATATCCATCCTCACGTTTTCCAAGCACATCCAGTCCCAGGTTAATTTTGGCAAGCGCTTTCAAACTTATTTCGTCCATTTTTTATCCCTCGTTTCTCTATATATTTATAATGAACTTTTTATACCTCATATATATCGTATTTTGTATACATTCTTATGTATTATTTTATATACAATTTGTTTTTCTGTCAATGGATTTTTCATATCAAGATTTTTTTTGGGGGTGACACCCTGGTCTTATCAAAAAAACTCCCGCATTGAAAAATCCAATGCGGGAGCATCATCCCATAAAAATCAGCGTATGATTTTTTTCTTTATGTATTTAGATAATTTCCATTGCTGCGGTCCAGCCTTCTCTTACCGCATCACCGATCTGACGCGCACGGACACAGTCACCGATTTTCCATACCGGAATACCAGCTTCTTTGAGGGCTGTCTCAAGTGCTTCTGTCGCATGTGCGCGGCGTCCCATTGCATTGACAACAGAATCTGCTTTGATGGTAATCTCTTTCCCATCCTGTTCCGCTACCACAAAATCTTTGCCAACTTTGACAACTTTTGCATTTACTTCGTATTTGCCGCCGTTTTTGTCGATGAAATCATGTACAGCTGTACGGTACAGACCGGTTGTCTCCGGCATCAGCGCACCTTTCATTTCAACAATCGTTGTCTCTACACCGTGATCGATATAATCTGCGGCTGCCTCACAGCCAACCAGACCGCCACCGAGTACGATGGTGCTCTTTCCAAGACCTGCAAAGTCATTGCTGTATACGTCCATTGCTGTTACCGCATTTTCGATTCCCTCGATTGGAAGGATCAGATCATCGGATCCGACTGCCAGTACAACTGCTTCCGGAGCAATTTCTCTGATGAGTTCCGGTGTTACTTCACAGTTTAATCTTACTTCGATCGGACGTTTCTCCACATCGCGGATCAGCAGATCTTTGAAGTTTCTGATGTCTACTTTATGATCCGTATGATCCGTAAAATTAATCAGACCGCCTAATACTCCGGATTTCTCGCACAGGATTACCTGATGACCTCTGTCTGATGCTGTGATTGCTGTCTGCAGACCGCCGCAGCCGCCGCCTACTACCAATACCTTACGGCTTGCTTCCGGTTTCGGCATGCGGTCCGGAAGGACTTTATGATGAGATGCCGGCCATACATCATATGGATTGATGGTACAGGAATCCAGTGGTGGAAATTTCACCGTCCAGATCTCTGTTTCATGCTCGCCGGACGGACCCGGATAACATCTTCCGCAGCGCAGACAGCGACGGATCTCATCTGCATGCCCTTCTTTTGCCTTGTTTGGAAATGCCGGATCTGCAAAGAACTGACGTCCCATGGATACCATATCGATTTTTCCTGACGCAATTGCCTCTTCCGCCTGTTCCGGAGAATTGATACCGCCGACTGCCGCAACCGGAATGGATACGTTCTGTTTGATAACAGCTGCCGGTTCAATATTCGGACCATGCGGTGCATAAGCAGTTGTGAACTCCCAACTTCTGGAAGAACTCAGATAATGACCACAGGAGACATGGATCATATCAATGTATGGCTCACACAGCTTACAATATTCTACAGCATCTTCCAGCTCTAAGCCGCCTGGCAGATGCTCGGAACTGCTGACACGGATCTCAATCACAAAATCAGGTCCCATAGCCTCACGGATGGTTTTTAACAGATCAACAGTAAATCTTGCTCTGTTTTCAAAAGATCCACCATACTCATCGGTACGTTTGTTATATTGCGGAGACAGGAACTGTGCCGGAAGCCAGCCATGTCCGCAGTGGATCATAACGCCTTCCCAGCCTGCTGCCTCAAACCATTTACATGCAGTAACATAATCCTGATAACAGCTTAAAATCTCTTCTTTTGTAAATGCATCTACATGTGTGCCATCCGGAAGATCTTTCTCAGACGGTCCTTTCGGGTTAATGCCATCTCCGATATTTGTCTTGATCTCACCGCAGGAAAGCAGCTCGCCCATCGGAAATGCCCCATAGCTTTTGATCATCTCCGCAGTTTCCTTCATAATTTCAAACTGCTTATCTGATCTGGATGTAAAATCAAGATACGGTTCAAAAGGAAACCGTTTGTCATACTCATGATTCGGGCTTAACTCACCCAGACATACAATTCCTGCGCCTCCTTTTGCCTTTGCCTCCAGCATACGGAACGCACGCTCCGGAACCGGTGTGGTATAGCCAAACGGATCCGGATCCAGTTCGATATAATGCTCGAATGCAAATAAAGCCGGTGCTGCCTCAATACGGTTTTTGATTGTCTTTGAACCAATTTTTAACGGCTCAAACAAATGTGGAAAATACTGATTTTTTTCTGCCATAATCTCTTACCTTGTCCTTTCTCAAATATCTGATGTAAGTACCAGATAATATGTCCTGCCTGTGTTCATGCTCATAACAATCTTTTCTGAGTGATTTTTTCACAAGAAGCTCTTTCTGTTATCTAAACTGTATCAGAATCCGCCCATATTCTTCAAACACCAGCTTATTTTTCACTGTTTTATATTGCGATATTTAAAGCATTTTTGTCGCATTGCATCTGGATAAATACAGAAAATCATGCTATGATTCTATTATAGCAATGTACGCTCGGCATTTTTCAAAAAGCTGAGCATACACGATTCAAGTCGAACGCACGTGAGACTTGGTGCGTGATTCTGGTCAGCGAAAGCTGA
>OLGF01001824.1_pt1 | contig 21434 bp, 20 predicted proteins | sample 1604971 | NCBI WGS metagenome assembly OLGF01 (sample SAMEA3888902, study PRJEB22519) | human gut metagenome | biome: human gut; feature: human-associated habitat; material: faeces | place: Denmark | collected 2011 | reverse complement strand
GCAAAACACCCCACTTGTTAGATAGTATATCATACTGTCTAACAAGTGGGGTGCAATTCATCCCCGGCTGTCCGTTTATTTTTGACGCAAAGGGACTTTGCGAGGTGCAAAACGGCGCTTTTACGACAGCAGGAGCTCGATCAGCTCACCGTTTTCCAGCCCGCTGAAATAGCGGCTCACCGTCTCGTCTGCCAGTGCCGCGCGCAGGCTCTGCTCCTCAAGCCGCACGCCGTGCAGCTTCTCCGCCAGCACCTCCGGCTCAACGACGCTGAAAAAGTCGCCCGTGAATACGACATCCCGAATCACGCCGTGATCGGTCGTGAGATGTGCCTCCACGCTTCCGCAGGCCGGGAAGCGCATCTTTTTGCGCATTTCGCAGTCTCTCGACTCACCATAGTTCCACTCCCATGTGGCGTACCGCTGCTCGCGCAGGCGGGCAATCTGCTCCCGGTCCGTCTCGGTGAAAACATACTCTTCGCCGGGCTGCTGCTCCAGAATCTCGCGCAGCAGCAGATGCCGGAACTCCTCCAGTCCGACGGGATTCGTCATGTGTCGGCGCACGGTGGTGACGCGGCTGCGCACGGAGGCGATGCCCTTGGCGCGGATCTTCTCCTGATCCACATGAAGCGCCTGCGCCACGAGGTCGAGGTCCGAGTCGAACATGATCGTGCCGTGGTGCATGACCCGGCCCTCCTTGAGGTACTGGGAGTTGCCGGAGAACTTCTGACCGTCGATGGTCATGTCGTTGCGGCCGTTGATCTCGGCGGTGACGCCGATCTTCGCCAGCGCGGCGACCACCGGGCGGCAGAACAGGCGGAAATTGATGGACTCCATGTCGCCCGCGTCGGCGATGAAGGTGAAGTTGAGGTTCCCCATATCGTGATACACGGCCCCGCCGCCGGAGAGACGCCGCACCACACGCACGCCGTTTTCGCGGACAAACTGCTCGTTGATCTCCGCGGCGGTGTTCTGGTGCTTACCGATGATGATGGCATTGTCGTTCTGCCAGAGCATGAAATACGTGCGGTCCCGGGGCAGACGGTCAAAAACGTACTGCTCGGCGGCCAGATTCCACGCCGGGTCCGTGGTGTAAAGGTTCAGGTAGGATAGTTTCTGCTGTGCCATGTGTTACTCCTTTGCTCCGTGGTGGGTTTCTATCGACATAACGCTCAGCTCTTTCGGGGCAGGGTTGAGCGGTACTCACTGGGGGTCACGCCGGTCTTGGACTTGAAGACCCGCATGAAGTTCTGGACGGTCAGGAAGCCGACCTCCTGCCCGACGTCGCGCACCAGCTTGCTTTCGTCCGCCAGCAGGCGCTTGGCCTGCTCGATGCGCAGGTCGCTGAGGTACTGGGTGAAGCGTTTTCCGTCGACCTCGCTGAAAATGCGGCTGAGGTACGGCGGGCTGATACCCAGCTGCGCGGCGGTCCCGTCGAGCGAGAGGGTGCTGTCCATATAGTGCTCCCCCACATACTTCTTCGCGGCCAGCAGCAGGGACAGGATGGTAAAAAAGGTACTTCGCAGAACACTTCCCGACCGGAAAATTTCGTGCTTGAGCACGTCGCTCAGTTCTTTTCGCACCACTGCTGGGTCACCTCCGCCGATTCCGTATAATGGGATGAAGAATATCGTATCGTGCAGGCAGATCATATCAAAATTTGCACATTTTTGCAAGGCGCGGCCATGCTTTTTCTTTACAAAGAGCGTCCGCGCGCAAAAGTGCACAGTTCATCTGCAAACTCTATGTTTTTCCGTTTCATCCGTACATTTTAACGTAATTTTTCACCGAATTATTCTGTTTTATCTGTCGTTTTTGCACAATTTTAGGCAACCGCATTTAGCACTTTAATGCTGAACAATTTTTACCGGTGTGAACAAAATCTGCAAACCCGTTAAAAATTTGCCACGACGCGGCGGTATCGTGACAAGGGAAAGAAATGTTTATTGAAAATGCCCGGCGACTGCGCTACATATAGGCTTGCAGGCGGGAGAGCCTTTCCCCGCACGCACAGAAGCTGAAACTTTTTTTGAAAGAGGTGATCCACAGAATGAAGCAAAACCCCTACAAACGGTTTGCGAGAGCCCTGGCCGCGGTGGAAAAATGGATCATCGTTGTCGCGCTCGCCATCGGTGTGGTGCTGACAGCGGTGAACGTTGTCTGCCGCTATATCTTCAAGGCAAACGTGAACTTCTCGTGGTCCGAGGAGGTCGTGGTCGCGCTGCTGGTACTGACGTATATGGTCGGTGCCGCGCTGTGCTCCGGCGATGAGGGCGGACTGATCAACATGACGATCTTCACGGGAAAGATGAGCCGCCGGACGCAGCTGGTGATCGAAATCATCACCAACCTCTGCCTGATCGCCTTCGGCGTCATCATCTTCATCAGCGGCTGGGACCGCTGCGCCTCGAAGATCGCCAGCGGTCAGGTCACGACCGCGCTGGCCATCCCCGACTGGATCTACAACGCCTTCATCCCGCTGGGTGCCTTCCTGATGGTGATCCACACGGTGGAGCGGATTCTGGACGGCATCGGTGAACTGAAGACGCTGCACGGCGCAGATAAGCCCGAGGGAGGTGACGCCGCATGACCTATGCCATTATGCTGGGCGTTTTCGTCGTCCTGCTGTTTCTGGGCGCGCCCATCGCGCTGTCGCTGGGCATGTCCTCGCTGCTCGCCATCCTGTATAACGGGACGGGCATCAACGTCGTCGCGGGGCAGATCTACGGCGGCATCGGCAAGTATCTGCTGCTGGCCGTTCCGTTCTTCGTCCTCTCGGGCAACATCATGGCCAAAGCCGGCATCTCCGACCGGCTGATCGCCTTCATCGACGCCCTGCTTGGGCATCTGCGCGGCGGCATCGCGATGGTCTGCATCGTCGTGGCCTGCTTCTTCGGCGCGATTTCCGGCTCCGGCGCGGCCACCGTGGCGGCGCTGGGCGTTATCCTGATCCCCGCCATGATCGAGCGCGAGAAATTCTCCGATCCGTTCGCGCACGGCGTGGTCGCCGCCGCGTCCTCGATCGCGGTCATCATCCCGCCGAGCATCTCCTTCGTGATTTACGCCTCCCTGACCGGCGTTTCCGTAGGCGATATCTTCGTGGCCGGTATTCTCCCCGGCGTCATCATGGGCGCGGCCATGATCCTCGTGGTGCAGATCTATGCGCACAAGCACCACCTGAAGCCCGCCCACCCGTGGAAGGGCTGGCGCGAGGTGTGGCGCACGTTCAAGAGCGCCTTCTGGGGTCTGCTGATGCCCGTCATTATCCTCGGCGGCATCTACGGCGGCTACTTCTCCGCCACAGAGGCGGCGGCCGTGGCCGCGGTGTACGGCCTGTTTGTCGGCACCGTTGTCTATAAGGAGCTGAAGTGGAAGGACATCGTCGCTCTGCTGTATGACACGGCCAAGAGCACCGGTGGCCTGATGCTCATCATCGGCGGCGCCACGGTCTTTTCCTACGCCTGCACGCGCTATGGCATCTCCGTCGGCGTTCAGTCGCTGCTGGAGAACTGCGGTAAGGGCGGCTTCCTGATCATCACGAACATCGTGCTGCTGATCGCGGGCTGCTTTATGGACGCCAACTCCAATATGTACATTTTCATCCCCATCATGTATCCTGTTGCCCAGAAGTTCGGCATTGATCCGATCCACTTCGGCATGATCTGCACGGTCAACCTCGCCATCGGCCAGTTTACGCCCCCTGTCGGCACGAACCTGTTCGTCGCCTCCAGCCTGCGCATCCCCGGCCACCGCGTCGGCGTCGAGTCCGTCGCGAAGGCGTGCCTGCCCATGATCGCGGCGGCCGTTCTGGTGCTGCTGCTGGTCACCTATGTCCCGCAAGTCACCACTTGCCTCATCGGTGGGTGATCTCTCTTCTTCTGCCGCCTGTCTGCACGCAGGCAGGCGGCCCCTTCCCAAATCTGTCTCCATAAACACGTAAATAAATAAAAAATCAGGAGGACTATTTTATGAAACTGAAGAAACTCGTGGCCCTTATTCTGGCGCTCGTTACGGCGCTGAGTCTCGTTGCCTGCGGCAGCGGCGGCAATGGCTCCGGCGGCGGTGATTCCACCGACGGCGACACGTCCAATTTCCCCAAGATGACCTGGTCGGCTGCCACGTCCGGCGCCGAGGGCTCCAACTTCGACGTCGGTCTGGAGAAGTTCAGCGAGCTGCTGCAGGAGAAGACTGGCGGCGCGATCAAGCTGGACATCTACTGCTCCGACCAGCTGACCAACGGCAATCAGGCCGACTCCATCCAGGCCAACATCGACGGCACCATCGACGTGACGTTCCAGGCCGACGGCGTCTGGGGCAACTTCGACACCGTGTTCAGCGTCCCCAACCTGCCCTTCCTGTTCGACAACTATGACGACGTGGACAGCAAGCTCATCAACGGCGAGGGCGGCAAGTACCTCATGAACGCCATGGATTCCAAGTTCAACGTCAAGTGCCTCGGCATCGGCGAGAACGGCTTCCGCTATCTCACCAACAGCAAGCACCCCGTCAAGACCCCCGATGACCTGCACGATCTGAAGCTCCGCATCGGCGGCGCGCCCATTCTGGTCAGCACCTATGAGAGCTGGGGCGTGGACTACACTACCGCCGCCTGGGCCGAGGTCTACACCGGCCTGCAGACGAAGCTGTACGACGGTCAGGAGAACCCCATCGCCGTCGCGGACGCCAGCTCCATTCAGGAGGTCCAGAAGTATGTGACCGCGTGGACGGCCAACTACGGCATCATGTTCATGGCCATGAACGGCGACCTGTACAACAGCCTCTCCGACGAGCTGAAGGCCATCGTGGACGAGTGCGCCAAGGAGGCCTGCACCTATCAGATCCAGTACACCCGCGAGCAGTGCGACTCCGCGCTGAAGAAGTGGGTCGACAACTACGGCATCGAGGTCTATGAGATGACCGCGGAGAACGCCAACCTGTTCCGCCAGAAGATCCAGCCCGTGTATGACAAGTTCTCTGCCTACAACGAGCTGATCGACCTGCTGAAGTAACATGTGCGCGCGGGCGAAGCAGACGCGGCGCATCGGCTGGATCGGTCTGGGTACGATGGGCCTTCCTATGGCGCTGCGGCTGGCGGATAAAAGCGGTTGCGCCGTGTATGGCTGCGACATCGTCCCCGCCGCTATGGACGCGTTCGCGTCCATGGGCGGCATCCCGGAGCCGGACAGCGCGGCGCTGCTGGAGAATAGCGACGTGGTGTTTCTCAGCCTGCCCGGCAACGCGCTGGTGCAGGAGACGCTGACGGATGCCGTCCGGCGCTGCCGCCGCGGCACCGTGGTCGTGGACACCAGCTCGTCCCTGCCCGCCGTCATCCAGAGCTGCGCCGCGCAGGCCGCCGCGCGGGGCGTCGAGCTGATCGACTGCCCCGTCAGCGGCGGCGCGGAAGCGGCGGCCGAGGGACGGCTGAGCGCCATGTGCGGCGGCAGCGAGACGGCTCTGGCGCGTGTTTCCCCCCTGCTGGCATGCTTTGCCGCCCGCGTGACCCACATGGGGTCGCTCGGCAGCGGCTATGCCGCCAAGCTGATCAACAACCTGATCGTCGGCGGGGAGATCACCCTGATTGCCGAGGCGCTCGGCCTCGCGCGAAAGGCCGGGCTGGACATGGCGCGGCTGCTGGAGGCGCTCTCCGGCGGCGCCGCGTCCAGCCCCGTTCTGTCTCTGAAGGGCGGCAGGATGATCTCCGGCGACTATACGCCGTCCTCCCGCGTGCTGATCCACCTGAAGGATCAGCGCAACGCGCAGGAGCTGGCGCGCGCCCTGGGCGCCGCCATCCCCGCCTGCGACCTGTCCACCGCGCTGCTCGGGCAGCTGGCGGACATGGGGCGCGGCGGCGAGGACGTAGCCGCCGTCATCGACCTGTTCGCATAAGAAGTACATCTGAGAGCTTAGGAGGTTATGCAATGGCAACCTATGAAAAGGAATTCCTTCTGAAGGTGCTGGAAAACCTTTGGAAGGTCCGCAAATTTGAGCAGCGCGCCATGGAGGGCGGCCTCAAGGGTGAGATCAAGGGCAACATCCACGTCTGCCTCGGCGAAGAAGGCGCCGTCGTGGGCGCCAACATGGCCCTCGAGCCCACCGACTATATCACGGCCAGCCACCGCGGCCACGGCCACTGCGTCATGAAGAGCGGCGATCTGGAGCACACGCTCGCGGAGCTCTACGGCAAGGAGAGTGGCTTCTGCCACGGCCGCGGCGGCTCCATGCACGTCACGAAGGTCGAGAGCGGCCTGCTCGGCGCGAACGGCATCGTCGGCGGCGGCATTCCGCTGGCCACTGGCTCGGCGCTGGCGTCCAAAATTAGCCACGACGGCGCGGTGTCCGTTGCGTTCTTCGGCGACGGCGCATCCAACCAGGGCTGCTTCCATGAGTGCATCAATATGGCGGCCGTCTGGAAGCTCCCCATCGTCTATTTCATTGAGAACAACCAGTTCGCCGTCTCCACCGACATCCACACCACCTGCGCCACCCCCACGCTGGCGCAGCGCGCACAGGGCTACGGCATTGAGGGCATCATCGTGGACGGCACCGACGTGCTGGCCGTCTACGAGGCCATGCAGCGCGCCGTCGAGCACGCCCGCAGCGGCAAGGGGCCCGTGCTGCTCGAGTGCGACGTCTACCGCTACACCGGCCATTATGTGGGTGACCCTGCCAAGTATATGTCCGTGGAATACAACACCGCGGCGCACCAGAACGATGTGATCGACAAGTTCAAGACGTATCTGCTGGCAGAGGGCGTCGCCTCGCAGGGTGAGCTCGACGCCGTGGAGGCTGCGGTCGAGGAGCGCATGGAGAAGGCGTATCAGTTCGCGCTGGACGCGCCGCTGCCGGATCCGGCGGACGTGCTGAAGTACAACTATGCCTGCGACAATGAAAGGAGTGTTGCCCGATGAGCCGCAAGACCACGATGATCGCCGCCATCCGCGAGGCGATTGATGAAGAAATGCTCCGCGACGAGAACGTCATCGTTCTGGGCGAGGACATCGGCCCGCTGGGCGGCCCCTTCGGCTCGTGCATCGGCCTGCTGGAGAAGTACGGCCCCGACCGCATTCTCTCCACGCCCATCAGCGAGTGGGGCTTCACGGGCATCGGCGTGGGCGCCGCCATGCGCGGCAAGCGCCCCATCGTCGAGCTGATGTATAACGACTTTATCTCCGTCTGCCTTGACCCCGTGATGAATCAGGCGGCGAAGCTGCACTACATGACCGGCGGACAGGTCAAGATTCCCATGGTTCTCCGCGCCCCGATGGGCACCGGCCGCCGCGGCGCGGCGCAGCACTCGCAGAACATGGAGTCCCTCTTCGCCCATATTCCGGGTCTGAAGCTCGTCTGCCCCTCCACGCCGGAGGACGCCAAGGGTCTGCTCAAGACCGCCATCCGCGACGACGACCCGGTCGTATTTCTGGAGCACAAGCTGCTCTATCCGCAGAAGGTGGAGACGCCTGACGAGGTCGCGCCGATCCCTCTGGGCAGCGCCAGGACCCGCCGCGAGGGCACGGATCTGACCATCCTCACCTGGGCCCGGCAGGTCAATTTCTCGCTCGAGGCCGCGGAGACGCTCGCGGCGGACGGCGTGAGCGCGGAGGTCATCGACCTGCGCAGCCTTGTCCCGCTGGACTGGGACGCCATCCGCGACTCCGTCAGCAAGACGCACCGCGTCCTGATCGTCGAGGAGGACGTCAAGCGCTGCGGCTTCGGCGCGGAGCTCTCCGCCCAGATCACGGAGGATCTGTTCGACCAGCTGGACGCGCCGGTCCGCCGCGTGGCGGCGCTGAACTCCTCTGTCCCCTTCTGCGCCGAGCTGGAGGACGAGATCTACCCCAACCCCGAGCGAATTGCCGCCGCGGCGGCCGCTCTGGTGAGAGAATAAGGAGGCACACATGGCAGCTGAGATCAGAATGCCGCAATTCGGCGTCTCTATGGAAACCGGTACGATCGCGCAGTGGTGCAAGGCCGAGGGGGATCCCGTCAAGGTCGGCGACGTGCTGGCCAGCATCGAAACCGAGAAGCTGACAAACGACGTCATCAGCGAGGTGGACGGCGTCCTGCTGAAGATCGTCGCCCCGGAGGGTGAGGACGTCCCCGTGCAGGGGCTGATGGCCTATGTCGGCCAGCCCGGCGAGGTTCTCCCCGGCGGGACCGCCGCGGCGCCCGCCGCACCCGCCGCTGGGAGCGCTCCCGCCGTGCAGAGCGCTGAAGCGCCCCAGCCGTCCGTCGGGCGGATCAAGGCGTCCCCGCTGGCGCGCAAAATCGCCGTGAAGCTCGGCGTCGACCTCGCACAGGTCACGCCCGGCGGCACCAGCGGCCGCGTCCGCGCGGACGACGTCCGCGCCTATGCCGCGCAGGCACCCGCCGCACCGGCTCCCGCTCCCATCCCCGCTCCCGCGCCCGCTACACCCGCCGCTCCCGCGGAGCTGGCGGACGGCGACACGGCCGAGAAGCTCTCCGGCATGCGCAAGGTCGTGGCGCAGCGCATGCTGCAGTCCCACACGGAGATCCCACCCGTCACGCAGGTCACCAAGGTCGACGTGACCGCGCTGATGCAGTTCCGCCGCGAGCTGCTGGAGAAAACGGGCAAGAAGTACTCCGTCAACGACCTGATCCTCAAGGCGACGGCCAAGTGCCTTGCGGCGCACCCGGAAATGCTCGTCAGCTTCGACGGCGACCGGATCATCCGGCGCGCGCACGTCAATCTGGGCATGGCCGTCGCGCTGGACACGGGGCTGATCGTCCCCGTTATCCGCGACGCGGACAAGCTGAGTCTCGACGTGCTCTCCGCCCGCGCCAAGGATCTGGCGGCGCGCGCCAAGGACGGCGGCCTGACGCCCGACGACTACAAGGGGTCGACGTTCACCGTGTCCAATCTGGGTATGTTCGGCATTGAGCTGTTCACGCCCATCGTCAACCAGCCGGACGCCGCCATCCTCGGTGTCACCGCGGTGGAGGACGAGCTGGTCATGGAGCCGGACGGCACCATCGCGAAGCATCAGGTCATGCGCCTTTGCTGCACGTTCGACCACCGCGCGATGGACGGCGCCGTGGAAGCGCGGTTCGGCATGGATCTGCGCGACCTGCTACAGTCGCCCGTAGAGATTCTGCTCTGATGCGAGGTGCGGTATGAAGAATATCATTGTCATCGGCGGCGGGCCCGGCGGGTATGTGGCGGCGATCCGCGCCGCGCAGCTCGGGGCGCAGGTCACCGTGATCGAAAAACAGTATCTCGGCGGCACGTGCCTGAACGTCGGCTGCATCCCCACAAAGTGCCTGCTGCACTCGGCGGAGCTCGTCTCCCAGATTAAGGAGCAGGGCAAGGACATCGGCGTCGAGGTCGAGGGCGTACACGTCAACTTCCCGCAGGTCATCGCTCACAAGAACGCCGTCTCCAAGCAGCTGACGAGCGGCATCGCGGGGCTCTTGAAGCTCAATAAGGTCAAGAAGATCGACGGCGAGGCGTCCTTCATCGCCCCGAAGAAGCTCTCCGTCAAGAAGGCGGACGGCACGGCCGAGGAGATGACCGCCGACGCGATCATCGTCGCGACCGGCTCCGTCAACGCCCAGCCGCCCATCCCCGGCCTGAAGGAGAACCCCAACTGCATCGACTCCACCGGCGCGCTGTCGCTGGAGAAGCTGCCGAAGACGATGGTCGTCATCGGCGGCGGCGTGATCGGGCTCGAGCTCGCGTGCGCCTATGCGGCCTTCGGTACGAAGATCACCGTTGTCGAGGCGATGGATCACATGCTCCCCATGCTCGATGGCGACCTGACAAAGATCGGCGTGGCACATATGAAGAAGATGGGCATGGAGTTCCATCTCGAGTGCCCCGTGCAGAGCGTGGAGACCTCCCCCATCGGCGCGAAGGTCGTCTGCCGCGATAAGAGCGGCAAGACCGTCAGCTTCGAGGCCGAGAAGGTGCTCGTCGCCATCGGCCGCCGCGCGAACACGGAGAGCCTGCACCTCGACGCCGGGCAGATTAAAAACGACCGCGGCCGCATCATCGTAAACGACAAGATGGAGACGAGCGTCCCCGGCGTCTACGCCATCGGCGACTGCGTCTTCGGCCGCGCGCAGCTGGCGCACACCGCCAGCGCCATGGGCGAGGTCGCGGCGGAGAATATCATGGGCATTCCCGCCGTTTACGACGAGAGGACGAACCCCACCTGCGTCTACATGGAGCCAGAGGCCGCGTCCGTCGGCCTGACGGAGGAGCAATGCCGCGCGCAGGGCATCGACTATAAGGTCGGCAAGTTCCCCATGAGCGCCAACGGCAAGGCGCTGATTCTCAACGGCGGCGAGGGTCTGGTGAAGATCATCGCCGGGAAGGAATACGGCGAGATCCTCGGTATGCACATCATTGGGCCGCGCGCGACCGATCTCATCTGCGAGGGCGCGCTCGCCATCGGCGGCGAGATGACGCTCGACGAGCTCATCTCGACGATCCACTCCCACCCCACCGTCACCGAGACGATCCGCGAAGCCGCGCTGAATGCTGAAAAACGCGCGATCCACGTCCCGAACAAGTAAGACGGACATTTAAAAAGCCACTCATCTTACACTCTCTCTTTCTTATGGGCTGCCGGGTGTTCTTCTGTTCTCCTGTGTCCCGGCAGAAAAAAGAACCACCGTACGGTGGTTCTTTTTTTTGCTCAAAAGATGGATTTTACCGAAGTTCCGCGAGATCACAGACAAGCTGTTCGGTTTTCTCCCAGCCGATGCAGGCGTCGGTGATGGAGAGACCATATACGCCGCCCTCGGGCTTCTGGTTGCCGTCGAGGAGGTAGGACTCGATCATCAGCCCCTTGACCATGCGGTGAATATCGCCGCTGTGGCGGGTGCTGTGGAGCACCTCCTTGGCGATGCGGGCCTGCTGATCCCACTGCTTGCCGGAGTTGGAGTGGTTCGTGTCGATGATGACGGCGGGATTCTGCAGACCGCTCTTGCCGTAGAGCTCGCACAGCTGGCTCAGATCCTCGTAGTGGTAGTTCGGCAGGGCGCGGCCGTATTTGTTCACCGAGCCGCGCAGGATGGCGTGGGCGAGGGGGTTGCCCTTGCTGCGCACCTCCCACTGGGAGAGGAGGAACGTGTGCCCGTGCTGGGCGGCCTTGATGGAGTTCATCATGACCGTCAGGTCGCCGCTCGTGGGGTTCTTCATGCCGACGGGGATGTCGAGCCCGCTGGAGATGAGACGGTGCTGCTGATCCTCGACGGAACGCGCGCCGATAGCGACGTAGGAGAGAATGTCCGACAGGTACAGGCAGTTTTCCGGGTAGAGCAGCTCGTCCGCGCCGGAAAAGCCCGTCTGCTCGAGTACCTTGATGTGCATTTTGCGCGTCGCGATCAGACCCTTGAGAATGTCCGGGTCGCCGTTCGGGTCGGGCTGGTGGAGCATGCCCTTGTAGCCGTCGCCGGTGGTGCGGGGCTTGTTGCTGTAGACGCGGGGGACGAGGAGAATCTTGTCCTTCACCTTCTCCTGCAGGCCGCGCAGGCGCGTGACATAGTCGAGCACCGCGTCCTCTCGGTCGGCCGAGCACGGGCCGATGAGCAGCATCAGGCGGTCGTCCTCTCCGGTGAGTACGTCGCGCACGGCGCGGTCGTTGGCCTGCTTCTGCCGGGCCAGCTCCGGGGAGACGGGGTACATGTCGCGGATGGTCTGGGGCGTGGGCAGCTTACGCTTGAATTCCATGTTCATGGGTGGTCGTTCCTTTCTATCGCTGCCTCCCGGGCGGGAGGGAAATTGTTGTGTTCAGGGGCGGATCTCCGCCCGGATGCCGAGGGCCTGCAGTACCTCGAAAAAGTCGGGGTAGCTCTTGGCCACGGCTTCGGCGCCGCGGATGGTGCCGCCGACGGAGGCGGCCAGCACGCTCAGCGCCATGACGATCCGGTGGTCGTTGTGGCCGTCGAGCACTTCGCGCGGGGCGGCGATGCCGCCGGGGTGAACCGTGACGCGGTTTTCCTCCGCGTCCACGCGCACGCCGAGCTTCGCCAGCTCCTGCGCCATGGCGGCGACGCGGTCGCTCTCCTTGATGCGTAGGCGGCGTGTGCCGGTGAAGACCGCGCCGTACGCCCGCGCCGCGGCGGCGAAGAGCACCGGCCCGAGGTCGGGACATGCGGTGAGATCGAGCTGCGCGCCGGGGGACTGCAGCCGGCGGAGCATATCGCGGCAGACGCGGTCGCCCTGCAGGCTCTCCGCGCGCAGGCCGGTGACGGTGACGCCCTCGCCGAGGGCGAGGAGAAACGCGGCGTTTGACCAGTCGCCCTCCACGGCGGCGACGCGGGCGGCGTAGTGCTGCTGCCCGGGGATGAAGAAGCAGTTTTCGTCCCACTCGTCGACCTGTACGCCGAACGAGCGCATCACATCGAGCGTGATGTCGATATAGGGGCGGCTCTCGACAGGGGGGAGGACGCAGAGCGTGCTGTCCGCCGCGAGCAGCGGCAGCGCGAGGAGCAGACCCGAGATAAACTGGCTGCTCACGTCGCCGCGCAGGGTGTATTCCCCCGCGGTGAGCGCACCCTCGAGTGTGATGCAGAGCTCGCTCTTTTCGATCCGGATGCCCGCGCGGGGCAGGACGTCCTCATAGATGCCGATGCCGCGCTCCAAAAGCCGCGGCGCGCCGGTAAAGACGGCGCGCCCGCCGGGGACGAGCGCCGGAGGGATGCAGAAGCGGAGGGTGCTTCCGCTCTCGCGGCAGGGGTAGACGGCGCTTTTCGCGGCGCACCCGCTGGTGCCGGTGATGTGGGCGGTATCGCCCTCCAAACGGGCGGAGCCGCCCATGGCGCGGATACAGTCGAGCGTCGCGGCCATGTCCTGACTGCGCGAGATGCCGCGGATGCGGCTCTCACCCGCGGCGAGGGCGGCGCAAAGGAGCATCCGGTGGCCGCAGCTCTTCGAGGGCGGCGCGCAGACCGCGCCGCGGGCCGTGCCGGGGGTGATGGTGACGGTCACTCGGCCTGCGCCCCCTTCAGAAGGATGTCCATCGCCTCGCAGTAGCCGTCAAAGCCCTTGCCCATGACGGTTGCGATGCAGGTGGCGCGGACAAAGCTGCGCTGGCGGAAATCCTCGCGCGCGGAGACGTCGGAGATGTGCACCTCGACCGTCGGAATGCCGACGGCCTTGAGCGCGTCGAGCAGGGCGACGCTGGTGTGCGTATAGGCGGCGGGATTGAAGATGATGCCGTCCGTACCGTCATAATACGCCTGCTGGATGGCATCGACGAGCGCGCCCTCGTGGTTCGATTGATAGAAGGAGACAGAGACGCCGCGCTTTTGCGCGTGGGCGCGGATGAGGGACTGCAGGTCTTCGTAGGTACCGCGGCCGTAGATTCCCGGCTCGCGGATGCCCAGCATATTGAGGTTCGGACCGTTCAAAACGAGAATGTTCACTTCATCCACTCCTTTTCAATGCGCTGCGCCGTCTCCTCGACGGTGCCGTCGCCGTCAATATGCAGATCCGCCGCGGCGCAGTAGAGGTCATAGCGCTCTTCGTAGCGGCGGCGCAGGGCCTCGCGGTCGGACGCGAGGGGACGGTCCGCCGTCGCGATGAGCTTTTCGGGCGACCGGTCGAGAAAGACGAGACGGCCGCTGCGGCGCAGGGCGGTCACGTTTTCGGGGCGGAGGATGGCGCCGCCGCCGGTCGCGATGACCTGTCCGCCGGTGGCGGCGAGGTCTGCGACGGCCTCCTGCTCGCGTTCGCGGAAGGCGGCCTCGCCGCGCTGGGCGAAGTAGTCCGCGATGGGCATACCGATCCGCTCCGTTACCAGCGCGTCGCTGTCGGCGAAGCGCTTGCCCAGCCGCTCCGCGAGGGCGCAGCCGACGGTGCTCTTGCCGGAGGAGGGCATGCCGATGAGGACGATGTTCTCCATCTCGCGGCGGACGGTCTGATAGGCGAGGTCAATGTCGCGCTGCGACGTCTCACAGCCGCGGAAGAGGGCACTCGCGTAGGCGGCCTGCGCGGCGAGCATGTAGAGCCCGCCCTCGGCGGGGATCCCGCGCGAGCGCGCCTGCAGCACGAGGTTCGTGCGCAGGGGATTATAGACGGCGTCCACGACGCCGCTGAGATTCGGGAAGGCGTCGAGGGCAACGGGGCAGCCTTCGACGGCGGGATACATCCCGCCGGGGGTCGTGTTGATGAGCACGTCCGCGTCCGCGTGCAGGCGGGCGGCGTCCTCATAGGTGAGTGCGGCGTCGCGGCCGCTGCGGGAGAGACGGTACACCTCCGCCGCGCCGAGACTGCGCGCGACGGCCACGGCCGTCTTCGACGTGCCGCCCGTGCCGAGGATCAGCACCTTTTTCCCCTCGAGCGAGAGCCCGATGTGGCGGATGAGCGCCGCCATGCCCGCGAAGTCGGTGTTGTCTCCGTAGAGCTTTCCACCCCGGCGGACAACGGTATTCACCGCGCCGATGGCGCGGGCGGTCTCGGAGAGCTCATCGAGCAGGGGGATGACCGCCTGCTTATAGGGAATGGTGACGTTGACGCCGGTGAAGTCCTGACGGTGGAAGAACGTCTCCAGTTCCTCCGGCTCCAGCTCCCAGAGTTTGTAGTCATAGTCCGCGAGGGCGCGGTGGATCTGGGGCGAATAGCTGTGTCCGAGCCTGCGGCCGATGAGTCCGCACGTCATGCCTGCACCCCCTTTGTGAAGTAGTCCGTGCCGAAGCGCTGGGCCAGCAGGTCACACAGCGCGAGCGCCGTCACGCTGTCGAGCACGGGGCAGATGCGGCGGATGATGGCCGGGTCGTGGCGGCCGCGGATGGTCAGCTCCGCATCCTCACCGCGCAGGAAGTCCACCGTCTGCTGGGGCTGCGCGATGGAGGGCGTGGGCTTGACGGCGCACTGGAACACGACGGGCATGCCGTTGCTGATGCCGCCGTTGATGCCGCCGTTGTGGTTCGTCGCGGTGACGACGCGCCCCGCCTGCATGCGCAGGGGGTCGTTGAACTGCGAGCCGCGCTGCCCGGCGGCGGAGAAGCCGCTGCCGAATTCGATGCCCTTCACGCCGCCGACGGAGAACACCGCATGGCTCAGCACGCTCTCGACGCTGTCGAACCACGGCTCGCCCACTCCGGCGGGCAGACCGCAGACGGCGGTCTGCGTCACGCCGCCGACGCTGTCGTGCGCGTCCCGCGCGGCGAGAATCTCGCGGCTGATTGCCTCGCCCGCCGCCGGATCGAGTGCGGGGAAGGCGGCCTCGCCCAGCGCGGCGATGTCCGCGGCGGCGTCGGCAAAGGGACGGTCCCACGCTGCACCGCAGCGGAGAATATGTGTGCCGACCGCGACGCCGGCGGCGCGCAGCACCGTCAGCAGAATCGCGCCCGCCGCGACGAGCGGCGCGGTGACGCGGCCGGAGAAGTGTCCGCCGCCGCGCCAGTCCTCAAAGCCGTGGTACTTACAGTAGGCGGCGTAGTCCGCGTGCGAGGGGCGTGCAAGACCGTAGGTATAGTCGCCGCTGCGGGTGTTTTCGTTGGGGATGACGATGGTGAGCGGCGTCCCGGTGGTGCGTCCCTGCCAGACGCCGCTGAGAATCTGATAGTTGTCTGGCTCGCGGCGGGGGGTGTCCATCGCCGTCGCGGGGCGGCGGCGGGCCAGTTGGCGGCGCAGGAATTCCTCATCGACCGGCAGACCCGGCGCGAGCCCGTCGAGCACAGCACCGACGGCGGGGCCGTGGCTCTCGCCGAACAGGGTGAGTGTCACGGACTGACCGAATGTGTTTTTCATAGCAGAACCCCCTCCAGACGGTGCAGAATTTCCTCGGGCATCATCGTAGTGAAGCGGAACGAACCGGGCTTATCCACCTCGACGGCGGTGACGGCCGCGCCCTGCCCCTTCTTGTCATGGCGCAGGTAGGGCAGCAGCGCCTCACGCGTCGTCTCTATCTCCGTCGGCAGGCCGCACTTGCGGAGAACGCGAATCAGCCGCGGACGCAGCGCGGGCGCGCACATGGGGAGCATCCCCAGCGCGACGCACTCACCGTGCAGCAGGCGGCCGCCGGCGCTGCTCTCGATGGCGTGGCCGACGGTGTGGCCGAAGTTCAGCACGCGGCGCAGCCCGTGCTCGTGCGGATCCTGCTCAACGACGTTTTTCTTGATCGTGAGCGAGCGGGCAATGATCTCCGGGAGGCCGGCGGTGAGGTCGGCGCTGCGCTCGATCCGGTCGAGGAGGTCGGAATCCGACGTCAGCGCCATTTTCACGCTCTCGGCGAGCCCCGCGCTGATCTGCCGCGGCGGCAGCGTGCGCAGCGTGTCCGGGTCGATGAGCACGGCGCGCGGCTGATGAAACGCGCCGACGATGTTCTTCACGCCGTCCATGTCGATGGCGGTCTTGCCGCCGATGGAGGAGTCCACCTGCGAGAGAAGCGTGGTGGGGATGTTGTAAAAGTCCACGCCGCGCATATACGTCGCGGCGGCGAAGCCCGCGAGGTCGCCCGCCATGCCGCCGCCGACGGCGGCGACACAGTCGCCGCGCGTCATGCCGAGCCGGAGCATCGCGCGCAGGAGCAGCTGATAGCTCTCGAAGCTCTTGCTGCTCTCACCGGCGGGGAGCGTGCAGATCTGGGCGAGTTCACACGCGCCCGCCACCGCGGCGGCATAGGCTGCGGGGACGCCGCTGTCCGTTACGACGAGCACACGGCGCGCGAGATGAAGCAGTTCCCCCGCGCGGGCGAGCGCGCCGCGCTCTATGTAAATATTGTAGCTTTCCTCCTGCAGGGAGACGGGAATGACCATGAGGCTTCTCCTTTTTCAGATGTTGTTGGCGTAGTAGGAGCCGACGAGGCGGAGCTTGGCGCAGGTGGCGGACAGCTCCTGCAGCATCTCGCGGCCGTTCGTGGTGTTGATGCTGCCCTCAGCCTCAACGTAGAAGAAGTATTTCCACGACAGATCCTTCATCGGGCGGCTGCGCAGCGTGCGCATATTGTAGCCGTGCGCGCCGATGATGTTGAGTGTCTGGGCGAGGGAGCCCGCGTCGTTCTGCACGGTGAAGACGAGTACGAAGTTTTCATCCTCGCGCTTGCGCACGGTCTCCGTCTGATTGCGGGTGCGGGAGAGAGCGGCGAAGCGGGTGGTGTTGTTCTTGGCGGTGCTGATGTCGCGGTCGAGCACGCGCAGGCCGAAGACCTCCGCCGCCTCGTCCGAGGCGATGGCACCGAGCGTGAGGTCGTTCGCCTCGCGGACGCGCTGGGCGGCCATGGCGGTGTTGGCGTAGGACTCGATCTGATAGCCGTGGCGCTGGATATACTCGTCGCACTGGCGCAGCGCCTGCGGATGGCTGACGACGGTGCGGACGGTATCCGGCGTGGCACCGTCCATGCCGAGCAGGCTATGGGAGATGTCGAGATCGAGCACCTGGTTGATGAACAGCTCGCCCGAGAAGAGCAGATCCATCACCGTGCCGACCTCGCCGGCGTAGCTGTTTTCAAGCGGGAGGACGACACTGTCGACCTCGCCGCGCTCCACGGCGTGGTACGCCGCGGAGAAGTCAGGATAGGCGACGAGACGCGCCTGCGGGAACATGCGGCGCGCGGCGATGTAGGCGTACGCGCCCTCCACGCCGCAGTAGGCGACCTGCATCCCCTCCATCAGGCGGGTCTGGTAGGCACAGGAGAGGTCGATGACCTTGCGCAGGAACTGCGCATAGTAGGAGCCGACGGCCTCGTCGCCGATGCAGGCGGCGCTGCGCGCGATCAGCTCACGCTCGCGCTCGGCGTCGCGCACGGAAAGCCCGCGCTCACGCTTAAAGGCGGCAACCTGCTCACTCATATGCATACGCTCTTCAAACAGAGCGGCCATTTTCTCGTCAATGTCGTTGATCTTCGTTCTGATCTGATCCAGCTGGCTCATAGTTTTGCTACCTTTCATACATAAAAAAATCGGCTTTCCCCCAAGGGAAAGCCGTTTGAGATAACTATTTGCAGCGCAATGCCGCGGCATTCAAACACAGGCTTCCTGGGGCGTTACTTGACCGTTAAAATAGGAAAAGCAAAAAAAGTGCAGCGCGCCAAAAAACGCACTGCACAGAAAGCCAAAGGAAGCGCAGGAGGAGGCCTGATGGGCGCACTGACCCGCGGACGCGTGAGCGCTGAGATTCATGTACTGCGTCATAACGGCCGCCTCCTTCGTGAAAGTACGTTCATTTTAAGCCAATTCCCGCCGCGCGTCAAGACTCCGCGCGCATTTCTGGCAAATAGACAAATCGAGGGTGGATTCCGCCGCCCGTTTCGGCACTTCGGTGCAGACGGGCATAGAGCGGCGCGGACGCGCATACGATGGAGTGTCTCATTTTGTCTGAGGAGTGTTGCAGCTTGAAGGGGAACATGGAGGAGCGGGCCGCCGCGCTGGCCCTTTACCTGATTGAAAACCGAACGACCGTCCGCGCGGCGGCGAAAAAGTTCGGTATCAGCAAATCCACGGTACATAAGGACCTGTCCGAGCGGCTGCCGGTCTACAACCGGACGCTGTATCTGCAGGTGAAGGAGATCCTCGAGGAGAACAAGGCCCAGCGCCACATCCGCGGCGGTCTCGCCACGCGCAGAAAGTACAAGGGAATATAAAACGGGCGGCACAGGGAACTCCCTGCGCCGCCCTGTCTCAGGCCGTTTTTATTTTTTCGCAGCCTGCTTCATCGAAAGGCTGATGCGGTGCTTCTTCTCGTCCACGTCGAGCACCACAACGGGTACCACGTCGCCGACGGCGACAACCTCGGAGGGGTGCTTGATGAACTTGCTGCAGACCTGCGAGATGTGGACGAGCCCGTCCTGATGGACGCCGATGTCCACGAACACGCCGAAGTCGACGACGTTGCGCACCGTGCCGGTGAGCGTCATGCCGGGCTTCAGGTCCTTGATATCGAGCACGTCCGTGCGCAGCACCGGGGCGGGCAGGTCATCGCGCACGTCACGGCCGGGGCGCGTCAGCTCCCGCACGATGTCCCGCAGCGTGGGCAGGCCGATACCGAGCTGCGCGGCAGCCTTCTCCTCGCCGAAGAGCTTCAGCTTCTGCGGGAGCATGCCGATCTTCCCGTCGCGCACGTCTGCGAGCGTATAGCCGCAGAGCGTGAGCAGCGCCTGCGCCGCGTCGTAGCTCTCCGGATGGACGCCTGTGTGGTCGAACACCGACGCACTCTCCGGAACGCGCAGAAATCCTGCGCACTGCTGGAACGCCTTCGGGCCGAGCTTCGGCACCTTGAGCAGCTGCCGCCGCCCGGTGAATGCGCCGTGCGCCTCGCGGTAGGCGACGATGTTCTTCGCGGTCGCCGCGTTGATGCCCGCGACGCGGCCGAGCAGGCTCGCCGAGGCGGTGTTCACGTCCACACCCACGGCGTTGACACAGTCCTCCACCACGCCGGAGAGCGTCTCATCGAGCCGTTTCTGCGGGCAGTCGTGCTGATACTGCCCCACGCCGATGGCCTTGGGGTCGATCTTCACCAGCTCCGCCAGCGGATCCTGCAGCCGCCGCGCGATGGAGACGGCGCTGCGCAGGTTCACGTCATAGTCGGGGAACTCCTCCGCGGCGAGCTGGCTTGCGGAGTAAACCGACGCGCCCGCCTCGTTGACCATCATATAGCTGACCCCGCCGCCGAGCGCGCGGATCATCTCCACGGCCATCTGCTCCGTCTCGCGGCTGGCTGTGCCGTTGCCGATGGCGAGGTGCTCGACGCGGTGTTTGCGGATGAGCGAGGACAGGCGCGTGATGGTCTCCTTTTTCTGGCGCTCGCCGTAGGTGGGGTAGACGACGGTGGTATCGAGCACCTTGCCCGTGCCGTCGATGACGGCAACCTTGCAGCCGTGGGCATAGCCCGGATCCAGCCCCATCGTGACGTGACCCTTGACGGGCGGCTGCATAAGCAGCGGCTTGAGGTTCAGGGCGAAGTTTGCGATGGCGCCCTCCGCGGCGCGCTCGGTGAGGGCGGCGCGGGCCTCGCGCTCGAGTGAGGGGTAGATCAGCCGGTCGTATGCGTCCTCGCAGGCGCTCTTCATGAACTCCATCGCGGCGGAGCCGGGCTTCACGGCGGCGCGGCGCAGCACCGGGAGCGCCGCGTCGCGGTCGAGCAGCACCGTGACGGACAGGAAGCCCTCCTTCTCGCCGCGGTTGATGGCGAGAATCTGATGGTCGGCGAGCTTCGCGACGGACTGGTCAAAGTCGTAGTACAGGCGGTAGACGGAGTCCTCTTCCTTCGCCGCGAGACTGCGCAGATGCCCCTGCCGCATGAGAAGCCCGCGTAGCGTCTTGCGGATGGCCGCGTCGTCCGAGAGAAGCTCGGCGACGATGTCGTTTGCGCCCTGCAGGGCATCGGCGACCGTTTCCACGCCGTTTTCGGGGATGATGAAGTCTGCGGCGGCGTCCTCCGGGCGCGGGCAGGTGCGCTCCTGCGCATAGAGCAGCTGCGCCAGCGGCTCAAGCCCCTTCTCACGGGCGGCGGTCGCGCGGGTGCGGCGCTTCTGCTTATAGGGGCGGTAGAGATCCTCCACCTCCGCGAGCGTCGCGGCCGCGTCGATGGCGGCGGCCACGGCGGCTTCGTCGCGGTCACGCAGGGCCTGACAGATGGCCTGGTGCCCGGCGCGTGTCAGGGCGTTTTCGTCCAGCCGCCAGGTCTCCTCGAGCACACGCGCGCGGTAGATGTCCATGAGTGAGGACAGCGTGGTGTAGATGTATTTGATGAGGGCGTTGTGCGACATGCGCATGAGCGAATTGTGAAACTGCGAGTCCAGCACGGACTGCCGGTCGATCGGCGTGCCGATATAGTCGTAGTCGGCCAGAGCGCACAGGCGCTCGATCTCGTCGTCGGTCGCGTTGCGGATGATGTCCCGGCACACGTCCGTCTCGAGCACGATGCGCAGATCCAGCACATTTTCCAGCGTGCTGTTGCTCAGCGCGAACAGCGCGCAGATCGGCCGGTTGATCGACAGCTCCGGCGTGTTCGTGATGTACGAGCCGCTGCCCTGGATGCTCTGTACGATGCCCATGGCCTCCAGACTCTTGATCGCCTCGCGCACGCACGTGCGGCTGACGTCAAACTTCGTCGCCAGGGACAGCTCCGTCGGCAATTTGTCGCCTTTCTGGAGCTGGCCGTGGTTGATCTGGTCGAGGACGGCGTCCACGATTTTTTTATAGTTTGTGCTGGACTTCGGTTTCATGCTGTCACCTCACTAAGCGATATTCACAAAAATTGCGTCGATTTTTTGAACATTATGATTATTTACAAAGAAAAAAAGCGATGGTATGATTGAAATAATCAAATGTGTCAGACAAATTTGAGGGCCTACATCAGGTCCTGTCCTTATTCGCCGGAAAGTTGTCTGACAATTATCGGGAGGTTTTCCATCTGTGTCTACATTAGCACATTCTTTTTTTTAAGTCAATGATTTGTCAGACAAATGATGAGAAATGGGACACGGAGTTGGAAAAGCCAATACGGACCGAGTGAGGTGAGCCATCGA
>OLGF01001814.1_pt1 | contig 21542 bp, 18 predicted proteins | sample 1604971 | NCBI WGS metagenome assembly OLGF01 (sample SAMEA3888902, study PRJEB22519) | human gut metagenome | biome: human gut; feature: human-associated habitat; material: faeces | place: Denmark | collected 2011 | reverse complement strand
GGGGCTGTATATGCTCAACAGCGAGCTGAAGGCACGGGTCTACACCGCGCCCTCCCTGGTGCTGTAAGCCGAGCGCGGCTGCGGGCCTTCGCATCAGACAAAAGGCAGACTGCATACAGGCGGCCTGCCTTTTCTTCTGGTAGGCGGTTAGAGGCGACTAACTGCATATAAAACAGAAAGGAAATCGGAGATTGAGCAAGGAAGAGGAGATCGAAACCGTTACCCTCATGGTGCGCCGGTATTGCCGAGACGTGCATGGGGGAAGGGGTGAAGAGCTTTGCCCGGCGTGTGCCGCCCTGCTGGAATACGCCCGGCAGCGGCGGGACAGATGCCCACACGGGGAGATAAGCGGCTGCTGTCCTATTTCTCGGAATGCATCAAGCGCACCGGCAGCTATGAATTCGACATCCCCTACAACCGCCAGCAGCTGGCGGACTACCTGAACGTGGAGCGCAGCGCGCTGAGCAACGAGCTGTCCCTCATGCAGCGGGACGGGCTGATCCGGTATGAGAAAAACCACTTTGCCGTGACGGAGCAGTTAGGGTAGCGGTGAAAAAAACAGGGAAGCGTGCGGCGTGGTAGGATGGTTCGCTTTTGTCGGCGTGTGCGCTATAAGTGTGCTGCGAGCCGGCTTTTTGAGATTTGTTGACCTTTCAACGAAAAAATTTGACTTAATTAGGCAAATAATACTCTGATGTACCAAAAAACGGCATAAATTTCCTTGTGACTATAAGTATATAGGCGGTTGCACATTTAGGATATTAAAACATGAGCAAAATGCACATACAATACAAGTTAAGAACACTTCATCTGCAGGAGACTTGTTTGTATGATAGACTACGCATTTATAGGCGCACGGCTCAAGGAAGCGCGCATACGGAAAAACATGACGCAGGAGCAGCTGGCTGCGATGACTGATGTGGGGTCTACACATATCAGCCATATTGAAATCGGCATGACGATTCCCAGCACAAAGCTGCTTGTGCAAATGATGAATATTCTGAACTGTGATCCCGCCGAGGTGCTGTGCATGGAAATGCGCAGTGCGCGGCCTGTCCTGAACAGTTGGCTTTCTGATCTGGTCGCAGATTGTAACGAGGATGAAGTAAAAATCATCACGGATACTGTCACGGCACTGAAGGCAAGCCTGCACCGTAACCGAAGCGAAGATAAATAAAGGGGATAAGCCCTCTTTTGCATATTCTGCAAAGGTTGGGCTTCATTTTTACCGACACACACCAAAAAGACCTTGCCTGAACTATGGACAAGATACAAAGTGACGCTAAAGACAGCCCTTTACGCGAATACGTTTTGAGCTGAGACAACGCCGTATATCAAAACGCCCGCATTCTGCCCTGAGCAGAATGCGGGCGTTTTTCTTGTGTCGAAAAGCAACGAAAAATGTCGTGCGGTGCAGAGGTCCGCCCATAATGGCCGTTCCCCCAACGAAACCATTATGATAAAGGAGGCCTGCTGCCATGCGGGATAGTCAGTACAAGTCGTGCGCGGTACAGAACCAGTTTACAGCCTATCTGATTGCCGCGATTCGCAATTACAAAAGAACGTATTTAAGGAGAATTTCCACAGCTCTTCGGACAGAACTGCCCATGGAGGGACACAGCGAGGTGATGGAATTATGTGAGGAAACGGACTTCTTCTGTGGGCTGCCGCTGATGCAGCGATTGGAGAATGAGCGTCTGTTCGCTGCTATGCAAGGGTTAAGCGAGCGAGAGCGTTACATATTTCTGTCTAAAGTCCTTGGAGAGATGAGTCTTTCCGAGATCGCGCTGTCGCTCGGTATCACCTATGGAGCTGCGGCCATGTCCTATCATCGCACGGTCTTGCGCCTGAGAAACGCTGTGGGAGGTGGTAAAGGTGAATGATTTCATGGAGCTGTTCATGAGTGCGAAGAACGGGGATTCGTCTGCAATGGAGGAACTTCTGCATATGTACTACCCGCTCTTATACAAGGAATCCGTGGTCAACGGGATCTTTGATGAGGATCTGCTTCAGGAACTGTGCCTGCTGTTCTTGAAGTGCGTGGCAAAGTTCAATATTCGATAGAGAGAAATCTCCCGTCGCATTCTAAGGAAATTATGGTTTAGCCGCTGCATGGAAGAAGCCCAGTTCGCATGAAAGGCGAGCTGGGCTTCCCAATTTCACTAATAACTATGCATTTTCAAGTCTCTCAACGGCTTCTTCATAGGTGTATACCGGCAGAAACCTCGTCCCTTCGCAGACTGCCGAGAACACGGGTGGATGACCTCCTGCATCGCAGGCGAACACCCCGTCTGCCTCTACGGCGGCATTCAGTCGCTCCAAGTACATATAGAGGTTCCCGGAACGATCCATCCTATATTCCGGTGCAGAGCCAATCTGATGCTGCCCCATATAAAGCCGCGTTTCTTCCGGCAGGGGCATCAACAGCTTACATGTGGCTGCCCGCGACGGTCTTTCCACCATCGGAGCAAAGAGGCTGCTTTGCTCTCCAAACATGGAGCCGCGTGCGTGTACGCGCTCCTTATACGGGAAGTGACAGGTGTTTTGCCAAAACATAGCGGTTAGCCTGCGGACATTCTCGCACATGGCATAGGTGTCGATCATCTCATGGGGACGGTGTTCATTGAAATAACCTGCGCTGATATTGACAGCCGCAGTTTTCAAGTGCGGTGCGACCACAGAGATATCGCTGAACGAGCCGGAGTTCTCCTTGAAACCGAAGCTGCAAACGAACTCCGTGAAGTCAGGATTATCGCAGTGATAGAATACGGCGTCATTTCTGCCGCGCCGATCCAATTCAACGATATAGTTGACCTCCGGACGCAGCTTGCTGTTGGTAAATTTCCTTGCACCCACACCGCCGAGCTCCTCGTCTTCGCAAAATAAGATATGACAATGGCACTCGCGCATCAGCATCAGGATCATATACACACCGGCACGGTCATCACCACCGATCCCGTAGGGCGACATCAGGTAGCGTCCATCCTCGGAGCAGCAGATGATATCCGGCCGGTGGGTATGAACTGTGTCCAGATGGGCGACCAGCAACACGGGGACAGTACCTTCTGCATAAAGAAATCCGCTTTTGCAGACGGGTTCATAGTCGTGCGTGCGCAGCTGCTGCACAAGATGCTCTTTCAGCTCGCGCTGGGTCATCTTCAAGATGCTTTCAAAATGGGATATACTCATTCCCATAGCTTCGCAAATATTCATTATGCTCCTCCTTACGCCACCGCCACGGTGGCTTTTTCACAAAGCGTATGACCCATAGCACGACAGGCGGAGGCCATGCTGCACGATGCGCAACCGGAGGTCAACTGCTGGTAGCAGTCCTGACAGACCTCCACCAAGGTGCCGCGCCGGTTATAGGCTGGGTACATAGTGCCTAAAGTGGGGCGGCCGCAGGCGGCGCAAATATGCAGGCACGTCTTACAATAAAAACCATCTTCAAGATAGATTCCTTGACCACGCGCTACCGTCTGCCCGCATTTACGGCAGACGACCACCTCTTTGCAAGAACACTTGATGGCACCATTGCTTCGCAGCTCATTGCCGCAGCAGACACACCGAGCCGCAGCTCCGATGGTCAACTCCGTGTCTTTTCTATGTCCCTGCAGGACCGAGAGATTGCCGTGATAATTATAGTCCGGATAATGTAAGCTGCCTCGGTAGGTCGAGAGATGGGCGTTCAAGTCAGGACGTTTTGTTTTCAGATACCAGAGGTTTGGTTCCGTCAGGCATCGGGAAATAGCCTTCTGCACCAGATGGCGGAACAGCTTGGACACTTCCAGCGCGTTTCCTGTATCGGCAGGATAAAGCCGGGACTGGAACAGGGTGCCGTTTTCATAGAAAAACATCTGCCGGTATCGGCGTATGGCTTTGCGGTATTCCCCAGAAACATCGGCATCTACGGCATAAAATACCATGCTGACTCTATCGTTCATATAGGAAAGACAACCCGCCTGGTATCCTCCGTCGCTAAGGCGATGGCAGGACACCCATGTGTTGGATTTGCTGGACATCTCCAAAAAGTCACAGGGATGTACGGAGAGAACTCCGATCTCCTGCATGGTCAACGGGTTCAGAGCGTCGGCAAGCTGTGCAAAAACGGCGTTGTACCGGGTGTGTCTATCGACGCCGTATTTCTTGCAGAGTTTTCCAATAATGCGGCTGGCCTTCTGATCTTTGGCACAGCGTATCCCGCCGCGCTGGCGTAGAATCTCCAGATTTTCTTCAGAAACGGTGCAGCTATAGCCTGACACGGCCGCATGCAGTGCTGTGCGAAAATCCTCCAGCTGCTCACCGCTGAGTATCTCAGAGGCGATGTCCAGCAGCGTGAAGGCCGTTTCATCTACCATATCAGGCTGAATAGAGAGGGCCTGATTACAGTCGAAGATGATGGCCTGTTCATCCTCGTTCCAACTGGGATGACGCCGCAGCAGTGAAAGCAGATCCGCTTTCGCTGTCTGCCAGGCTATCAGATTAGCCATAACACCCTCCTCCGAAAAACTCTTTTCGTATTTGTACATAACCTCATAAAACTCGTTTTTCAGCTCTGTGAGCTCTTTCACTTCATTCACACCTTTCTTGCATTTTAGAGTGGAGGGGTAGAGAGCGCTGCGCTCTCTACCCCTTTTGCGACTAACGTCTGCGCCTCATTCTCCGATCATCCGGAAAAACTCGCCTGGCGACAGTACACGGATGCCCAAGGCACGTGCCTTATCCAGCTTACTGCCGGCGTTTTCACCACAGATCAGATAGTCGGTCTTTTTTGTTACAGAACTGCCGGCCACAGCACCCAACGATTCGATCTTCGCGTTGATGCCGCTGCGGGTATAAGGCTCGACCTTTCCGGTCACAACCATCGTGCAGCCCACGAACGGGTTGTCCTCCATCGTCATTCCACGGTGCAGACCATGGCTGCGGGGAAATGGTGTCACAACGCACGAAGACCTGGCCCTCCGAAATATGCAAGGATACATCTGCGCGTTTTGCGCAGACGATGGCAAGATTTCCTAATTGTTTCATACTGTCCAACTCCTTTTTTAAGCTGCGGTCTTATCTGCGGCACACAGCACCTGTCGTTTCCATCGTTCAATAAAAGCCTTGATTTTTGCCGGAGGGTCTTCGTTATCGAAACCCCTTGTCTGCACAACCTGTCCGTCTCTGACCTCTACGGTACAAAGCGACTTGTCCGGTTCGGCTACCTTTCGCACAAATAAAATGACGCATTCACGCTGCGCGACCCGCTTAACATACCTGCCGACACAGTGGCGAAGAGCAGTGCCCTCGTCTATCAGTTCTTTCGAGGAATGGGGAGGGATCACCATAAGGTCTTTCCCCTTATATTGGTATAGCCTCTGCCATTCCTCAAAGCTGTCTGCAATAGCTTTTTCCTGCTCCGCTGTACGTTTGACATCCAGTGCCTCAACCACATGATCATGCGCGGATTTGAGATTACGCGGGAACAGTATAAAGCTGCTCTCTACGTTATATTGCATCTCCTTACACATACGAAGATAGTCACGATAATCGGCAAGAAGATTTGCCATGCTGTAGTACCGTATATATTCGGGAGTCTTTGTGGATGCAATGCGTATCTCGTATTGTGCGTCCGCATAGCGCATCAACTTGTGCATAGTCATATGAGAAAGCAACTCAGCCAAGACCGAAACGTCCTGTATGGCATTATTTGCGCACCACTTCATCATAGAAGCATTAGGCCTTTTCCCGGCGTAAATAAACCATTGGATAACGTTAAGCTGTGCAATGCCGGGATCAACTTCCTGCAGCAATGGTAGCCAGGAACGGTCGAGCTTCAGGACGTCTTGCAGATTCTTCCCCTCGCAGTTTACCGTTTTGCCTATCATAAAATGATAAGATCCATATACGATGTCTGAGACCAGTCTGAACAGCTTTGCCTTGACCAAATATTCGATCACCGGCCACTGTACGTATGCGTTCAGGTACGGGATGGCATCCATGGTGGCAGCGATTCGGGCAAATCTTTCTATTTGTGAATACTGCCACGGGGTGTTCCGTAAGAGTTCTGCAAGATTCCTAAAGTATAGATGCCCTGCTGTGTCCCCTTCAAAACTATCGCGCCACGAGAAGAAATGCGGGCGATACCCACATTTCCAGGGCGTCAGATCATCCTTGTAGGCGGGCGCAAGATAATAGGGCGACGTACTGCAATGACCATCTGAACAAAGTGAAATAAAATGACGTGCATTTTCATATACGGAAAAGTAAACCGGCGTATCCGCATCGGTAAAAGTGCGGTATGCTTTTACGATCCGCAGCAACAGCTCGCCATTTTTTGCCTTTTGCAGCACTTGAACCGTTTCGCGGTCAAAAACACGTCCACGCCTTCCTCTGCACTTGAATGTGATCTTCTTTTTGCAGCGAGGGCAGAGGCCGGAGGTGTTGTGCTTAGCTGCCGCAATACTGACCTCGTGCCGACAAGCGGTACAATATGCATGCCCCGGCGCTTTCCGTTGGTAATCATAGAAGATATACTGCGGCATGACTTCGCGGTGGATAAAACCTTTCAGGTCGCGGGGCAGCACTGGCACATATTTCATCCGCTCTATGATCGCACGCTGCTTTTTCCTCTTACGCTCCAGAGCCTTGCGACGAGAAATCAACCATTGCAGACAAATTAACGCCGAAATGGCACTGTGCGCGCATTTGCAAAAATGGGCTGCGCGAGCCTCGTCCTGCTGCCGATAGAAAGCGCATTTGGTGTCAAAACGGCATACCCGATTCAAATAATCAAATGGTGAGCATTGCCATGTTGCACTGGCATTTTCTCTAAGGGAAAGAGTGGCAAAATCATCCCGTCCTTGGAAAACGACCCAACGGGGCTTGATACTGCCCGCCAGAATGTTCTCACTCTGATAGATATAGAGTACCAGGATACGCTGCCCGGAAATATTGTGCACCGCTGTGCGGATAATATAAGGGCAGCGCTCCACATGAAGTATACCTTCATTCAGATTGAATTCCAGCTCCGGTATGGCAAACTTGCGGCAGGCGCGTTTGTCTATCTTCCGCGTCATGCGCTCACCTCCAGACTATCGAAGGAGAGTTGGTCGTCCAACGGCTCATTTTTCTTTGCTGTATTGGCAGCCTTCTCCTTCTTGGCGGCGGGCTTCTCCGCTTTTTTCTTCTCTGCCTTTTTCGTCGTGCTGCTCCTGCCGCCGTAATACGGTCTGGGAACAAACTTTTCTTCTTGTCCGCGATCCTCCTTTGCGTTCAGATCCTTGAAATACTCTTCCGCCCATTGGTAGCAAAGCCCGTCCGGCACATCGGTGCCATAGCCTTCAGCTGAGGGCTTAACGTCATTGTCCTCCATCTCCTGCTTGGCAAACTCAAGCGCCTTGCGGTTGATATAGCGGAAGCAGTTGACCATGTTCTTGCGGGGGTGCATGACATTCCGGGCAAAGGCCACATCCTCAAGGCAAAGCGTCTGGATATACTCGGTGACGCACTGCTTCATGTTGCGGCGTGTCAGTCGTTCGGAATCGTCGCCCACACGCTTCATAGAGGCGGCCATCACTTCGTCATCGCTCATCGCTACCGCGTTTTCCCATGCGGCCTGTTCAGCTTCCTCCTTGGCTCGCTGCCTGGCCTCCCACTCGGCTTTCCGCTTGGCCTCAGCCTGCTCATGCTCCTGCCGCTTACGATCCTCTTCCGCCTTTTTATCTGCTTTCAGATTGGAAGGTGAAGGGGAATCATCTGCGTTTTGCTGCATCTGGGAGAGCAGAGCCTTCGCCTGCTCCTCCTCAGCCTGCTGCCGGTCGTCTGCCCGTCTGGACGCCAACTCTGCGGCGTCCTGTATCGTCGGGCTTCGATCCTGTACATTATCCCACAAGTCTGCGGCTATCTCTGAATATACTCCCATAAGGCTCCTCCATTTCAAAATAAAACGGCATTGGGCGGGTGATAGAAACACCTGCCCGATGCCGTTCGTTTATGGTGGAACAGCTCAGTGCCGTTCCCGTTTATCTTTTGCCAGCTTTGGCGAGAATTTTACCGGCAGGAATTTATCATTCCCATCACAGAAAAAGTATCTGCGCCCGTTTTCGTCAAAGAACTCAATCACCGTAGAGGGTGAAACGCTGCGTCCATGATAGTCCGCAGGCAGCTCGCCGCTGTATCGCGCCGCCACCAGTTTCAGGCGGATGGCGTTGTCCTGCTGCACTTCACACACCAGAGTTCCTTCATAGACCAGCGCGTACTCCGAGGCGGGCGGCTGTTCATAGCCGGCCTTCTGCAAAGCCCTGATCCCGCCAAAGGCGAAATCTGCGGCCTTGCCCTCAGATACATCCGGCTGGTAGATACGGAAATACTGCTGCGCTCGCAGGGATAAAAGATACTGCTCCAGTGCCGCGTCACCATCCCGCAAAAAGCGGGCGCACTCCTGCTCACTCAGACCCAGGTGATCGTGGAGCGTACTGCTGCCGGTGTTCCTCTCGTGCCATGCGGCGATCTCCTCACTGATGGCGTCAAAGGAACAGAGCCCGCAGACAAACCGCGTTCTGAAATTCATTTGAGAAACATCTCTTTGCTCTTTTTTCTGCCGCATGGCAAGCTGCCAGTCATCAATGCCTTTATAATTCGGATTCCACGTCAGGCGGCGGCACTCCAACCCATGGCTGCGTGCCATGAGATAGATTTTCGACGCGCCCTTGCAGACAGCGGCGTTGTGATACTTGTCCATATCCTCGGCTTCAATGATGACCTCTGTGCCATTGGCAGATAGCAGCGCGAACAGCATATCCAGCTTGTTGACGTTGCTGGCGCCTGCCGTAGCCGCAAAGGAGCGATCCATCAGAAAGTGGGCCACGTCCGCTTTCAACAGCCCTTCCGTCACATAGACAACCCGCGCAAACGGATCGCCCACGAAATGGACAGGACTGCCGGAGGATACTCCGCGTTTCTTGGAAGCAGAGGATAGCCACAGGTACTTTGTCCCGCTCTTGTCAGGGTCGCTCTCCTGATCTCGGATAGGCGTATCCAACCGGATCTGTGCGCCGCGTATCATCCCATCAATACCTTTGGCGGGGATGATGATCCCTGCCGTGACGGAATTGAAGTTGACCGTCCATTTGTCATCCTTACCTACATAGAAGCCGGGAACGCCCTCCACCTTACAGCCTCGGCTGCGCAGCTTTTGCGCCAGTGACCGGCACAGGTAGAAGGGCGGGGTACTTTTGTACCCCAGCCGTTCTATCTGTTCGTCGGACAGCCCGCGCACTTCCCGGAGATGCTTGCGGTGTTGAGACGTAAGCGTCAACAGCTCCAGCAGCATGGAAAATGTCTGGTGGATCTCCTGCGGTGAGGCAAGGACGGATTGCTCGATCGCCGTCTGCTCCGGCAGTTCCTTTACGGTGTACTCCGGCGCCGTAAGGCCGTTTTGCAGCGTGTCGCAGATCTCACGGTAGGCTTCGGAATTGCTGATCCCGTATACCTTTCCGTAGAGAGACAGCATCCCGCCGCCTTCGTTGCAGTAGTTGCAGCGCCAGAGGTTTTTAGCAAAGTTGATGTTCATCTTCCCCCGCTTATCACCGCAGATCGGGCAGTCGGCATATACGCTGTCCGCCTGCCTGCGCCGGATATGCAGATGCAGCAGCTCAGCCACATCCATGATATTGAACGGGAACTCCTGTGGCTGCGCCACCGCGCCACCTCCTTACCATCATCTTGAACGATTCGTCTGTCAGCTGGCATTTGCCAGACGCTGGAGCTTGTCCAGCATCAGTTTGGCGCCGGCCCGCAGGATATTGTCATCCCCGGAATAGCCCTTCACATACCACTTGAGGCTGGCTGGCCGCCGCTCGGCGACTTGCTTGAGCGTCTGTCCGCTGCATGTGCCGATGGGCACGATGATTTCCTCGGCCTCCGCTTCGGTCATCAGAGTGCAGATGGTATCCACATCCATGTCCTTGGTATAACTGGCGGCACTGGGCTCGTCATATACGAAGGGCAGTTCCGTTTCTACCGCAGGCTCTACAACGGCCTCCGCAGGCTGTTCCGCAGAGACTTCCACCGGCGCCGTGTCAGGTACGGCTTTTTCTGCATGGTGAACCACTTCCTGTTCAGGCTGCTGTACGACCACAGGCTCAATGTCGGCCCGTACCGCAGCAGGTTCCGTTCTGACCTGTTCCGCTGCCGCTTGAGGTGCAGGGGCAGGCTCGCTCCGCATAACAGGCGTGGTCGGCTCTGCGTAAGGCGTATCCGCCTTGGGCATCGGTGCGAACTGGATGCCGAAGCCGGCGTTGGTCAGTGCCATGTCCAGAGCATCATGCTCCGCAGCCTGAATATACAGACCGGCAGGCGCGTTTTCCTGTGTCATGGTGGCAATGTAGTTGCTGGCGGGGTCGGCATCATCCTTGTCGAAGAATACCTTTGCCTCGATGATCGCCAACTGATCTGTGATGCGCAGCGGCGTCAGCCGCGTGCGTCCGGCAGGATATTTCAGACGGAACCAGAGCTTTTTATATCGCAGGTCCAGCTCGTGTCCGTTGGCAGTCTTTTTCAAGAATCGCAACGGATCGAAGCCTGCGACACGGTTCAGCTCAGACACGACGGGGACAGCATTGAACAAAGTGGATTCGGGTGTATTCATTTCAAAAGCTCCTTTCTAAATAAAAACATGAGACAGGGCGTAGATTTAACGCGCTTGCCTCATTTTTACAAAATATTCACAGTGATACTCAAGCACTGCGCTGCTGCACTTTGAACGTATTGGTATAGAGTGAGATCCTATGTCCTAACTGCGTGTTGCGTTTTCCGGTATCGTCTTTATGGACCGCCATGTAGAGCATGCCGATCTGACCCACCAGAATAACCTTTGACTTAGCGCGGGTGATAGCCGTGTAGACAAGGCTTCGCGTCAGCATCCGAGCATGGCTCCTCAGTAAAGGGAATAACACCACATCAAACTCACTGCCCTGCGCCTTATGGACGGTGGTGGCATAGGCAAGCTCCACATGGCCCATTTCCTCCATGGAGTACTCCACGACCCTCGTGGGCGAAAACTGGATTGATATGCGCATACCGTCCCGCTCATCATGGCGAAAACTGCGGATAAAGCCAATATCGCCATTGGACGCCTTAATACTGTTCTTGTTCTGCATCACCTTATCACCTACCCGAAAATAGAGGCTGCCCACCTTCAGATCGGCTTCCTCCGTCTGCGGGTTCACCAGCTCTCGGATCGCCTCGTTGAGTTGGTCAACGGAGGCCGCGCCGGTGGAGCGGAAGGGCGATAGGATCTGCACGCGGTCTACACCGTATTGCTTCACCTGTGCCAGATAGAGATTCCGCAGGTGTTCGGCGGCTTCCTCCTGGTTGGCGCATTTGCAGACAGTAAAATCATTGCCGTAGAAAAAGCCGGTGTCATTGTTGTTGATCTTCTGTGCGTTATAGGCGATAAGGCTGTCCTTCTTCTGACGGAATATCTCATTGAGCACCGTCACAGGAATCAGCCGGCAGTCGATCAACTCACGGAACACATCACCGGCTCCAACGCTTTGCAGCTGGTCTGCATCGCCCACCAGCAGAACCTTCGTGTTCGGCCCAATGCGGGAGAAGAACTGCCGCGCCAGCCACATATCCATCATAGACGATTCATCCACGATGATAAGGCCTGCGTCCAGCATATCTTCTTCACATTTCCGGAAGCCACCATCCTCACCAAACAGTCCCAGCAGGCTGTGCAGCGTGCTGGCATTGTTTACGCCGGTACTCTCCGCCATGCGGCGGCTTGCCCGGCCGGTGGGGGCTGCCAGCAGGATATTCTCCGATGGCTTCAGCAGCTTGAACACCTCAATGACCGCTTTCAGGACGGTGGTCTTGCCGGTACCGGGTGAGCCGGTAATGATGGACAGATCGCTGCGGAATACCATGTGAACAGCCTCCGTCTGCTGCAGAGAGAGCTCGACCCCCAACTGACGCCGTACCCTTGTCAGCAAGTCCTGCACATCCACCCGTTCTACCGGGCGGCAGAGCAGCCTTGCGATGCTGCGGGCGGTTTCGTCCTCCTGCGCGAAGGTCTTGACCAGATAATAGTTGCCGTTGCTGTTGATGATCTTGCCTTGCAGCAGCATGTCGTCGATCACAGCCTCCAGATCATCTGCCTTTACCCGCATCTGAGGAACGGGGATCATGCTGTTCAGCAGAGCCATGGACTCCTTGCGAAGCTGCTCTGCATCCAGATACAGATGACCGCCATCTCCCTTTGCGCCCTCCAGCGCGGCAAATACCGCGCCGCGGATGCGCATGGGTGAGTTCAGCGGCCAATTGTTCTTTCGCATGATCGCGTCCACGCGCTTGAAGCCAAATCCGGATATCTGACAGAGTTCGAAGGGGTTATCCCGCAGAATATCCACGCTGTGTGCGCCGAAATGGTCATAAATCTTCGTGGCGGTGGTGGGGGTGATCTGAAAGGGGGCCAATAGCAGCATCAGATCACGAAGGGTTCGGCTCTCGTTATAGGAGGTAATGATCTCCTCCAGCTTTGCCTTGCTGACGCCCCGTATCTCCAAAAGCCTCTCCGGTTCATTCTCCAGCACATGCAGTGTATCTGCGCCAAACCGGTCTACGATCAGCTCGGCCGTTTTGCCGCCAATGCCCTTGATAAGCCGTGAGGAAAGATACCCCTTGATCCCTTCGCGGGTCTGAGGTACGACCTCCTCACATTTCGTCACATGCAACTGAAAGCCGTTTTTACCCTCTTTCCACTCACCGTCCAGTATCATGCTGACCTGATCGGTGCGCGGCAGCTCATAGCCCACGGCGGCAAAATGGATCATATTGTCCCGATGCCGGTACGCGCTGCGAGCCTTTTCTGGGATAGAACGGTCTGAGGTCTTTACGCTGATCACGCTGTACTTGTTGACAGGGTTATAGAAGATCGTCCGTTCATAGATGCCTGTATAAGCCAACTCATGCAGCCTCCTCTCGTTGTTTTTTCACATAGAAGCGCCGGCTTTCCGAAACAGTGACGTACTGCTCGTAGATGTCCGGGTGCTGCGCCTGCAAACGCTGCAGGTTGTCCTTACTGATGCCGGATTTACGCACAGGCTTATAGCTGATACTGTAAGCCGCTTCACGCCCCTGGCAGACAGCCGTGCAGCTTCGTCCCATTTCTGCGACGATACGGCCTTGCAGCCGCCGCATTTCCGCTTCAATGTGCTCATAGTTTCGTTTCTCCGCGTTTCGCTGGGTCTGAAGCTCCAGATACCGGGTGATCAGCAGTGCCATATTCCCCTCCAGTATCAGCTCCGGTGCCGATGGGTCAGCAGGCCCGAAATGACGCCTGACGCTGTTGAGGATCAGATCGCCGTCCTCCGTATAGGGTGGGGGCATGCCGGTGAGAATGTGGTTCTCCCAGAAATCCCGCTCCAGCGCGATCAGCTCCGCCTCATAGTCCCGGTCACGGTCGATATGCCGGATGATGACTTCATCTTCATTGTTGCCGTACAGGCAGCAGTAGAAGACCTCATCAATGTTCATCACGGACATATAGTGCCGCCCCTGAGCCTCATAGTTGAGGGGAACGATCTCCTGCCCATCCTCGGACCACCAGTGATCCTTTGCATTATAGTTGGTGGTTTTTATTTCGAGGATCGCGGTTCGCCCTCCGGGAAGCTCTACAAAATAGTCAATATCCGCCAGCATAAACGTATGCACCGGATGATAAAACATCTTCTTGATCTGATAGATGCGATACCCCGTTTTCACATGGAATATCTCTGCTACCAGATCCTCCAGCAGATGCCCCATCTTCTTGGCTACCCAGTTGCTCTCCGAGTCGTCAAAAGGCACGATTTTCAGCTTGTCATAGAAGAGATCCCGTGCCGTAGCAAACGGTGAGATTCCTAATATGGCGGCTGCATCGCTGCCACCAATCCCCCTGCGCCGGTATTCCAGCCAGTCTTTCTCAGGAAGACCCTCCGTGCTGACCAGGACTGACGGTGCATAAGACTCGCTTGCGACTGCCATGGCTATACCCTCCGCTGCCCCGTCTGATGGGGTACAACGCGGGTATAGCTGCAGCGGTATTTTGCCGCCTTCCGCTCCGTTTTCCTGAGTTTCTGCCTGCGTCGGTCTCCTTCTCGATACCGATACAAGCGTTTGCCGGGATAATTCCTTCTGCTCATGTGGATGCCACCTTTCAAATATATTCCAAAGCCTTACGGCATTTGGGTAAATAAAAAAAGCGAGAATGACATCCTGATCCTCTCGGATACTTGCGCCTGCCGATGGCATGGCCGGTGTCATTCTCGCTGCAGGGGAAAATGTCCCCTCAAAAACAAAAAAGTCAACAGCCCACTGCTCTGCGGCATAGTGGTGTTGTTGACTAAAATACAAGCTTAACAACGTGTGCGGTTCAGAAACACTCTGAAATGCCTGTATAGGCGTTGCACAAAAAACAATTACATGGTGATAGTACCACAATATATTGTGGTAGTCAAGAAACAATATCGCTCATATAGAGAATTTGAAAAAATATTCCTTCGCATGTTAAATTTACGGTGCCTGCTTTCTTTTTATTTAGTGTAAGGCTAAGCCAGTCAGAAGATGGCCGGTTCTATTACATGCACCTTGAAAACTGAACAGCCCCACCGGAGGTTATACAGGAGCGGCGGATAGTGTGCGAGAACATAAGGGAGCGCACCCACCGCATAAGTGCCGCACAGCGGCAGCCTGCTAATACGCGGTCGAAGAGAGCGCAGGAAATGGGCTGGTGGTTGGCGAGCAAAGCGAAAAGCGAGATGTGTTACCTTCATTTTGAGCCGCTATAAAACAGCAGGAGGAACACAATATGTCTGAAAAATTATACCAAGGATGCGAGCCACGCATAATAGAGAGAGTTCCCATACACTTAAAAATGGTCTTAACAATCCGTGAAGCGGCCGAGTACAGTAATATAGGCATCAATAAGATAGAATCTATGCTCAGACAGCCAAACTGTCCATTTGTCCTTTATGTTGGGACGCGCAAGCTCGTAAAGCGCAGGGCGTTTGAGGAATATATTTCCGGCAAGGTGCTAATTTGATGAAATTACTCCAGGTGCGCACCAAAATAGTGGCGAGTGATTGAAAATAACAGGAAGCTATGCTATAATATAAATATTGTCGCGTTGGGCTCTTTCTCTTGAGTGGACTGCTTGAGGAGGAATTCAACAATGGGAAAAAACTTGAAAGGCAGAGAATGCGGAAAAGGTATCTGCCAAAGGAAGGATGGTAAATACTCGGCAAGATATAACAATAAGCATGGAAGGCGTCTTGAAAAGCACTTTGATACATTGGTTGAGGCACGAAATTGGCTGGCAGATGCAAAGTACAATGATCGGCATGACGTAATAACCACAGATTCCGAGATGACGGTCGAGGAATGGTATACTTACTGGATGGGCAATCTAATCTGCGATTTGGCTCTCAATACCAGACGTAATTATGAGGAAAGATACCGGATCAACATTCGCCCGGTGATAGGTGCCATGCGCATATGCGATGTCAAGCCCATGCACTGCAAAGCGGTCTTGAACCGGATGGAACTCAAATATGCCGGCTCGACGATCCGCCAAGCCTACATTGCAATGGGAACGATGTTTCGGGCGGCTGTGATGAACGACATTCTCATAAAGCACCCTATGAACGGTGTGAGGTATACCAAACCGGTTCGGGCTGTTGATGACATTAAATTCTTGACAGTGGATGAGCAGGAAAAGTTTATGGAAGTTGCGCGGCAATCGCACAATTACAGGCAATACCTGTTGTTGCTGGAAACCGGACTGCGGACTTCCGAGTTGATTGGATTGACTTGGGATGCCATAGATTGGGAAAAGCGGACTCTGACGATCAACAAGGCTTTGGAATACCGGCACGACCAGCACTGTTGGCGTGCAGGGCCGCCCAAAAGCAAGAAAAGCTATCGAACGATACCGCTCACGGCGAAAGCATATAACGTGCTGTTAGAATGCTATGGCGAACGCTACGAGCGAAAAGAGGCTGAAATCATGTCATGCTGTCTTGAGTACATAGACCGGCGCACGGGAGAAAAGAACACTCTGTTTATGCACGATCTAGTCTTTGTGAACTGGCGAACAGGAGAGCCTGCAAAAAACAGTTCCTATGACACCCACCTCTATAAGCTTTGTGATAAGGCGGGGATAAAGCGCTTCTGTATGCACGCCCTGCGGCATACTTATGCAACTCGCGCTATCGAATATGGCATGCCGCCAAAGACGCTTCAAAAACTGCTTGGTCACGCGAGTATTAAAACCACCATGGATCGCTATGTGCACGTCTCCGAGGACTTCATGCTGAGCGCTGTCCGGATTTTCGAGACAAAAGGGGAAGCCGGCTGAACTGGGACAAAATGGTGCGGAAATGGTGCGGAGCGATCCTGTAAAAGACGGGAAACCCTTGAAAATAAAGGAGTTGTGAGAAACTATGAAATTAGGTATCGTGGGGCTGCCCAACGTGGGAAAGTCCACTCTGTTCAACGCCATCACCAACGCCGGCGCCGAGAGCGCCAACTACCCCTTCTGCACCATCGAGCCCAATGTGGGCGTGGTGGCCGTGCCGGATGAGCGGCTGGACAAGCTGGCGGAGATGTACCAGCCCGATAAAAAGACCCCCGCCGTCATCGAATTTGTGGACATCGCCGGTCTGGTGAAGGGAGCCAGTCAGGGAGCGGGCCTCGGCAACAAGTTTTTGGAGAATATCCGCCGTACCGACGCCATCGTCCATGTGGTGCGCTGCTTCGATGACGAGAACATCATGCACGTGGTAGCCGATGCCGGTACCAACGTACCGGTGGACCCGCTGGGGGACATCGAGACCATCGACATGGAGCTGATCCTGGCGGATCTGGAGATGGTGAACCGCCGGGTGGAGAAGGCCACCAAGGCCGCCAAGGGCGACAAGAAATTCCTCCACGAGGCGGAGGTGTTCAAGGCACTGGCGGAGCATCTGGACGCCTTGACAAAAAACCTCCCCACCATCCTACAGGCTGGCATTGACATCCTGATAGCCTTGATTGAGGGTATATCGGACATGCTGCCGGAACTTATCCCGGCAGCTATCGATTGCATTTTGACGCTGGTGCAAGGGCTGTTGGACAATCTGCCCCAGATTATTCAGGCGGCCATAGACTTGATCGTGGCGCTGGCTTTTGGCCTGATCGACGCCTTGCCCATCCTGATGGAAAAGGCGCCGGATATTATCCAAGCACTGGTTGACGGGTTGCTCGACGCGATCCCCATGCTCATCGATGCGGCCGTGGAGCTGTTGATGAAACTGGTCGATTATCTAATCGACAACATCGACCTAATCCTAACCACTGGCCCCAAAATTATAATGAAATTGGCGGATAGCCTGATTGGCGCGATCCCCAAACTGTTTGATGCTGCCATGAAAATACCTAAAGCCATAGCCAAGAAAATCATAGAAACGGACTGGTTGGAGGTAGGCAAAGACATCATAAGAGGCATCGGGGACGGGCTGATGAACGGCGTGAAAAGCATCGGCGGCACCATAAAAAAAGTCGCCGGCGGGATAGTGGACGGATTTAAAAATTTCTTCGGTATCCACTCGCCGTCAAGGTTGTTCCGGGATGAAATCGGTGAAAACCTGGCCCTTGGCATCGGCGAAGGCTTTACCGAAGAAATGGGAACCGTGGAACGGATGATGGGCCGCGCCATGCCAGATTTGACGGCGGCCGTTCAAGCGCCGACATTGGGGATCACAAGCGGCACCAGAGCAGGATACGCCACGACGCCCGCGGCCGTCTCGCAGGCGCCGACTACCGGAGCGAACGATGCCCGAGCCGCGCAGGTGCTGGAGCTTCTGACGCGGATACTAGAGGCGATCGAAGGCATAGATCCGCAGCTGATTTTGGACGGTACGACATTCGGCCGCTTGATTAATCCGTACATCAAAAAGGACGATCGCCGCAAAGGAAATCCTGTCGTTAGGGTGGTGTAAATGGTCAGTAAGAACATGATGGCTGTAAACGGCGTGTGGGTGCCAGACCCGGACGGGCTGGAGGTTACCTATTCCGTGCTGGATAAGTACGCAAAGCGCAACATGTCCGCCCAGCTAAGCAGGAAGATCGCAGGAAAAAAGCTGAAATATGTATTGAATTGGGCATACATGCCCGAGCGGGCGGAGTTCATCGCCCTGTGGAACCTGCTGGCCGACTTGCCGGAATACGCCATGTTTACCTTGCCGCACCCAGATGGCACTATGCATACGTTCCAGGGCTACCTGGGAGCGGACACCACCGTGACCATGATGTCCTACTGGGATATGGGGCAGGGATGCGAAAGCCGGTGGAAAAGTCTAAAAGCAACCGTTATTGAAAGGTGATAGGCATGACCGGTGTGCGTATATCGTTCTCGGTGGTGGATGCCACCGCCAAAACAGAAGCGGCCTATAATTCCGCATCGGCCCAGCCGTGGGTGGATTATAACACGCTGAAGGACGGCCTGGGATTGCCGGGAAACGACGATCCCAGCTTCCCGCTGCGACGCTGGGCCACCGGGGAGCCAAACCTGTTTAAGCTGTCGGATTATCGCCTATTTCCCTCCGACGGCGCCCCAGGATACTGGTCAGGCGTTATGTCCGGGGCGGACAGGACTTTCTCGGCCGCCCCGGTGCTTACGGCAACGATGGAAAATGCCCATAGCAGTATCGGGGTGACAGTCTGCTTTGACCAGACTACCCACCTGTCTGATTTTAAAGTGGACTGGATAGGCGCGGGAGGCGCGGTTATATCGACCGTAACGGTGTCCGATAACGACCAGCAAGCCGCGTTTGTGGACAATCATGTGGACGGCTATTACGGCCTGCGGATCACCGCCATCAAAACAGATGCGCCATACCGCTACGTGAAAATCCAGGAAATCGACTACGGGCAAAACCTTGTGTACGACGATAATTCCCTGGTGGACGCCAAAATCGTGGACGAAGTGGACTTGTCCGGCGCATCCGTCCCGGCCGGGGAGTTGAATTTTGAAGTATTGGATCCGGATGATCGGCTGAATCCTCTGAACCCGGACGGGATTTACGCGTACATGGTGGAAGGAATCCCTGTCCACGTGGATTGCATAACGGAATCCGAAACCTTCCCGGCCGGCATATATTATATGACCGCCTGGGAAGGTTCCGGGCTGGGCACCGCCAAAATACAGGCGGTAAACATCGTAGGAACACAGACGGAAAAGACGTATGAATCCAAGTTTTACAGCGCGGTGTCCCCGTGGGATGCCTTGAAGGATATTGCCGCCGTTTTAGGCGTCAGTTCCAGCGCGACAGGGCTGCCGGTATCGACACTGACGGGGTACATCCCTGCCGTACCCGTGCAGGACGCTATCGCCCACATAAGCGTAGCGTCCGGCGGGTTTGCCAGGGTGACGCGCTGGGGCGACCTGGAGATTGTGCAGGCGTCTGGAGACCCCCTAGTGATCGCCGAGGAGGACGTGCTTGGAGATCCAATCGTAACCCAGCTGAAACAGCCGGACAGCTTTGAGGTGGAGGTAAACGCTTACACCATCAGCAGCACTGGCTATATGACAGGCATAAATTTTGATGCCTTGCTTGGCTACCCGGTGGACGCGGAGTTTACGCAATCCTTGGCGTTTGTGGATTCCGCCGGGCAGCCGGTGATGATTGCCGACGCGGCGCCGGTATCTACCCAAAACGTGATTGATTATAGGGTGTGTGCGGATCGCGTGGATGTGACCCGCACGTATAAGGCAGGGTCTGTAAGTTACCGGGACAAGCAAGTGACCGTAGGGGCGCCGCAGGTGGTCACGGTGCGGGGTGCTGGGGCGCAAACCGTCAGTATCAAGTCCATCCCGTTTATTACGCAGTCCAACTATCGGGCGGTATTGTCGGCCATGCAAGCCTATTACGGTCTGCGCCGCAAAATCACATTGACAACCCCGTTGGTTTACGACCTGATGTGCGGCGCCCGCGTGTCCGTACCGACCGCATACGGGCGGGTGGTTGGGATTGTCACCAGGATGGACATAGACCTATCCGGTGGTCTTTTGGCGGACGTGGAGGTGCTGGCCTGATGGACATTAAAACCGACTGGACGCCGGACGATTATTACAATATCCACGACGACCTGACCAGGACAGAGGGGAATATCCACGAAATCGCCGCTGTCCTTTCCGCAGCCGGCCGCCCGGCGACCTTGGACGAAAAACTGAATTGGACTATGCAGGACTTTCCGACGGCGGAGGAAATGAATCGGATTGTCGGGAACATAAACGCATTGCGAACAGCCGCGAATGCCCCGGATCTGCCGGAGCCGCAGCCGTTTTACAGCGAGGAATACGTGACCGCCGATAGAATCAACGACCTGGAATCGTGCATACAGCGGGCATATTGGACATCGGTGCACACGCCGCCTGTCCAGGAAAGTGGTGGGAAGCTGCTGGCCGATTCCGCGGCGGCCGTGATCCTTTGCGTGGATACCGGATTTCAGGCGGCGTATCCAAGTGCCTACACGGGCCAGCAAATAGACGCATTTGTCGCGCAGATGAAGGAGTGGAACAATGGACAGTTATAACCTGACGCATACCGGCGCAGAACTGGACAGCGCCGTAGGGCGGGCGCTGGAGGGATTTGCAGCCGCAGACGCCGCCACAAAAGCCGCCAACGATGCGGCAAAATTGGCGGAGGACACCGCCGCCGAGGTGCAAAAGAAATTGGACAACGGCGAGTTTATAGGCCCGATAGGAAAAAGCGGCGTATACGTGGGCGGCGGCGACATGCCGGAGGGGTACACCGTCCAGGTGGATCCCACCGGGGATATGCTGTGCTATACCGCCGGGGAGAGCGACAGCCGGTATCTGCGGGCCACCGAGATTCGCCGCCCCTTCACCGGCGGCGGGATCACCCTGACCGACGCGGACGACGCGGCCTTCGGCGGCGTGACCGTTCTGGGCGCGACCACCGAGGCAGGCACGGGCGACAAGGGGCCGGACAATCCGTATGCCCTGACAGGCGTGCAGCCGACGAGCCTGACGGTGTGCGGGAAGAATTTGTGTCCGCCGACATTTTACCAAGGGGCGTACACCACCCAGGCGGAATCACGCATACGCTCCGAAATTATCCCCATCGTGCCGCACGTGCAGTATGTGTTCTCCGTCGCGGCGGGATATGCCGCATTAAACGTCTACTTTTTAGGTGCCAATAAGGTGGGGCTTGGCTGGCTGCAAAGCGCCAACAACACAGCGGCGCAGCTTAGGTTCACGCCGAACAAGGACACCTATCGCTATGCGGTGCTGGTGGTGTCCTATCCAGACCAGACAACGCCGATCGCGCCGGACGCACCGATTTCCGCGCAGTTAGAGTTCGGCACCGCCGCCACCCCCTACACCCCCTACGCCGGCCAGACCGTCCCCCTGCCCGCGCTGGAGCCCTTGTACGGCGCCGGCGACATCCGCGACGAATACGACGCGGCCACCGGCGTGGAAAACCGGCGGTGGGGACGGGTGGAGCTGGACG
>OLGF01001804.1_pt1 | contig 21609 bp, 20 predicted proteins | sample 1604971 | NCBI WGS metagenome assembly OLGF01 (sample SAMEA3888902, study PRJEB22519) | human gut metagenome | biome: human gut; feature: human-associated habitat; material: faeces | place: Denmark | collected 2011 | reverse complement strand
TACTGGCGCAGCATAACTTGGGTTCGTTCTTCACCATGACGTTACCGCTTCCCGTACCCGTCAGACGCTTGACGTTTCCGGTGGCTGCTGCCGTATAACCGTCCACGGCCGATACTTTTGGTAATTATAAAAGGATAAAAATTAATGCAGTAATACTTAACCATTTACTCCTCAATAGCTAAGTTCCCGTAAAGGGAAACTTTTTTTTGCATAAAAAAGCGTTGTCAATCAGAATTATTTTGGATAAGGGAAAAATACAACCTAAAAATTCCCTGTTAACAATAAGCCACAACTATATGCCATCTGAATATTATTATTTCATAAATTATCAGTATATTTGCTTAATTCGCTAACGAATGAATATGCAAGAAGGAATATAGATTTAAACAAAGCCATTATAATTAATAAAAGAAAATAATCTACAATTTCTTATAAGTTGTACAAAAACATTACGATCTAATTTGCACACTTCAAGGAGTCAAATATTTATTATTTTTCAAATTAAAAAGCGATGACTTAATGTGCACCAAACATACTAAAATCAAAATTATAAACTTATAATAAAATATATCATGGTAACACAAATTCTTTTTCTATTATAAAAACAAGAGGAAGAATCTCTATTCTTAAAGAACAAATAAGCGAGATGGAATCTGACCTATCAGCGATAAATATGTTTGAAGAAATAAAGAACAATCCATCCTTTAAATTTCTATACTATAAGCGTTTTTTGTTCATAAGTTCCAAATACACAAACTATTCGGTTTCTGACATAATCGAAGAAATTAAAATCAAAAAGAAAAAGCTGAGCCAACTCCAAGCATATCTACAATTACTTCAAAACCAATATGCACATAAAAGAAGAAAAAGTTGGCAACGCATTAAAGATATTGCTTTAACTTGTGGAATTGAAAAACTATTTGAATATGGATTTAGTGCACTACAAAAGCCTGACAGCTATAATCAAATTATTGTATGTCAAGGAATTAATGAAACTAAGAACAACTATATTATCCAGCAAAATAATAGCAAAGAACAGAACCTACTAATATTCGGACTACCTATTCTGTTTATCTTAATAGCTGCATACTATCTCTTGCACTAATTCGTTAAAACAAATGTCCCGTTGCAGTCTACCCTACTAGAGTCAAATACGGAAAAGGAGCTATTTAGAGAGAGGCGGCGGAAACGTATATCTATACCCCCCAATAGGTGCAGAATAGAGCCAAAGCATACATTTATAGGAAATATAGAACTCCTAAACGGTGCCCCGAACTAGTGTGCTTGAGAGTCAGAACATGGGATGAGGCTATCAGTAGAGGGAACGGGAGAAACATGGAATTTTATCCGTTTTTACTTAACAGTAAAGATGGAGCTAAGGGAGTAACAAAACAGCCATTTGAAATTACGAATCGACATCTAAAAAAAATTACAAGCCGCCGAAAAAATTTTCTGAGCCGCCGATTTTTTTACAAGCCACCTCGTAACAAAAAAGTCTCAGAAGAAGCTAACAACAAACGGGGTACAACAAAAAACAACACATCCCGACTGCCCCACACACGGAAAGAGGGGCAATCGGGATGAATGCGAAAACATATGCCTCACACAAAGGACACTAAGAGAGAGGCGTCACTTCAGCTTGGCGTAATCCTTGTCGCTCACCGGCTCGAGCCACTCGTTGCTGGTCTGCTCGCCGGGCACCTCAATGGCCAAATGGGAGAACCAGCTGTCGGGGGCAGCGCCATGCCAATGCTTAACGCCGGCGGGAATGAAGACGGCATCGCCCGGATGCAGCTCCACCGGCTCCTTGCCCCACTCCTGATAGTAACCACGGCCGCCTACGCACACAAGGGTCTGGCCTCCGCCTCGAGTGGCATAATGTACGTGCCAATTGTTGCGGCAGCCGGGCTCGAAGGTGACGTTAAAGACGGGCACGCCGTCTGTCACGACAGGAGCCAGATAGCTCTGTCCCACGAAATACTGGGCATAGGCATCGTTGGGCTGACCAATGGGGAAAAAGATGGACTGTGCATAGATGTCGCGCGGCGTGGTGGACAGGCTGTCGGAAGTCCACACCTCCTTGGCCATGCGAAAGGCTGCCCAGGCCTTGGGCCAGCCGGCATAGAAGGCAGCATGGGTAAGAATTTCGGCCATCTCCGTCTTCGTCACGCCATTTTTCTTTGCACTTTCCAAATGGAACTTGAATGAAGAATCTGTCAATCCCTGCGACATCAAGGAAACCACCGTTACAATGGAGCGGTCGCGAAGCGACAACAAATGATTGCGACTCCAAACCTCACCAAAAAGGATATCATCGTTTAAATGTGCAAATTCCGGAGCAAACTCTCCCAATGCATCCCGACCGGCCGTCTGCTGAACTTTTACTTGTGATTTTGCCATAACTGGAAATATTAAAACAAACAACAATAAGAATCTTATGTTTATGCTCATCTTGCTTATAATTTAAAAATTAAAAACTCGATGCAAATATAAAACTTCGCCTGCATATTCGCTTTGCCAGGAAGCTCAATGAGCTTTGCTGAAAAGTTCATACCAAAGTTGAAGGGGAAATACCGAAAAACTCCTTGTACAGTCGGGAAAAATGTGACAGGTTCTTAAACCCGACGTCATAGCAGATTTCAGTAACACTCTTTTCGCCCTTGCGTATCATATCCCGCGCAGCTTCCAATCGTCGCCTGAAAATCCATTTTTGAGGGGTCAATTCGCTGATTTTTGCAAAATCCCGTTTAAAAGTAGACAGGCTTCGCCCCGTATAACCGGCTATCTCAACCATTGAAAGGTTCAACATGTAATTCTCGTTCAGATAGTCCAGGATATCTATTTTCCACGGCTCCACGAAATCAAAAAGCGATGCATACAGAGCCGGATCCGTATTTAACAGGACATACACCCCCTCAATCATTTTCAAATTCAGGACCTCGTCAGTTGGCTGTTCGCCCATTTCAAAATAAGGTATGACCGACTCAAACAAAGAGCGTATGTCGGCCCTGTTTTTAGGAAGAAGTCTGAGACTGTCCTTCTCACGTTGCGAATTAAACGGTATTTGTTCTCTATTGAGTTTCTGATAAAACTCGCGCAGGAATGACCTTGAAAATTTTAATACCACAGAATGATACGGACGGTCTTTTTCCGGCTTTTTCTGTAACCACAGGCGGTTGTCTCTTCTCATGAAAGCACAGTCGCCGGGATGCAACACGGTTTTACGTCCCCTTTCTGTTATTTCCAGTTCACCAGACAACAAATAAATCAGAGTATGCTCTTTATTTTCATGCGCACATCCGAAGTCATTGTTAAAGTAACTTCCGATAAGGACATTGGAACAATCAAAAACTTTATAATTCTCCATAACACGTTTCCTATGCCCTACAAAATTACATTTTCTTATCCCATTAATCTTTTCTATAAAGGCCATTTTTTTGCAAGGCCGCAAACTTTAACCATAATCATATTCTCTTCATGGCTCATATACACAGTAATGGAATCATGGAAGATTCCTGAAGCTTGAATATTTGTTCAACAGTATCCATTGCCAGGATAAATAAAAAACCGACTCTACATTTCAGAATGTAAAGTCGGTAACTTTTTGCGGTGTGTACGGGACTCGAACCCGTGACCCCATGCGTGACAGGCATGTATTCTAACCAGCTGAACTAACACACCAGTTATCCTTTTCTCTAAAATTAATGCAAAGATATGAAAAATCATTGAATTCGCCAAATCTTAGCAGTCTTAAAAGGCAAATATCAAATGCGAATCATTTTGAATGACTCGCATTTGATGAAAAGAACAGTTCGTTTTCTTCGTCACACGCAAATTGTTTGCTATTTTTGCATAATAAAATATATTTATTATTTCAGGAAGGCGTCAGGATAAAATGAAAGAAACTCGACTATTTTACACACCAGATATAGAAAGCAACCATGAGCTTCCCACAGAGGAAGCTCAACACATTGTAAAAGTACTTCGCCTAAAAGAAAACGACACCATTTGGCTAACAGATGGAAAGGGAAATTTATATGAAGCCTCAATTACTTTAGCTACCCCCAAACACTGCACCGTCAAGCTACAGAAGAAACAACACATAAACAAGACATGGCCTTCATTTTTTCATTTAGCTGTAGCACCAACTAAAAACATGGATAGAAACGAATGGATGGTAGAAAAGGCTACAGAAATCGGAATTGATCGCATTACTTTTCTAGATTGCATTTTTTCTGAAAGACATCAAATCAGAACAGACCGTCTTGAAAAAATTTCTATTGCGGCCATGAAGCAAAGCCATAAAATGTGGAAAACACAGATTGACGATATAACAAAATTCAAGAACTTTGCGACGACTGAATGGAATGGACAAAAATTTATAGCCCACTGCTACGATGATGCAGATTTATCAGATAGCCCCATAAAAAAAGTACCACTGCAAAATATTCTTCGTAAGCAAACCGATGCAATAGTATGCATTGGGCCTGAAGGTGATTTCAGTATAGATGAAGTCAGATTCGCCATAAGCCAGGGCTTTATTCCAATTAGTTTGGGAAAGAGCAGACTCCGCACAGAAACGGCAGCCATTGTTGCCACTCATTTACTACACCTATTTTCTCTTTAACACATTCTTTTCCAAAATAAAAAGATACAGATTACTATCATGAAAATAAAAAAATGCAATTGGAGCATTTTCGGTATACTAATCATAATGATTGGTATAGCGGCATGGTGGTTAAACCGCCATAATACATACGAAACCATTATTCCAGCCGAAGCCAAACTGGTTATTAAAATTGACATGAAAACATGTATGAATAATCCCATTATTCAACAAAAGTTCCAAGACCTTCAACAAAAAGCACTAAAAAACATACAAGGAATTGATTGGGAAAAACCTATATACATATTCGTTACCCCCAACGAATATATCGGTACCGTAGCTTCTGTTACAGACGAAAAACTTTTAGCCAGTAGCCTGCAAAATCTTCCTACAAACTGGAAACCTACAAAAAGTAACATAGATGAAGATGCAACATGGAATTCTCTAAAAAACGGATGGCAAATTGCTTATAAAAAACATGCAATACTCCTAATGGGACCAGGAAATCAGCAAGAAGCAGGAACCATCAGGCAAACCATGCGTGAAATACTAAATGAAGACTATGATGAAAGTTTCATGTCAACCCCTTTTTACGACGAACTCAATCAACTCAAAGGAGATCTTAATATGATTTCTCATATTAATGTTTTGCCCATCCCATACAACACTTTAATGAAATTGCAACTTCCAGAAAACGTTTCTGCGCAGCAAACTTATCTATGTTCTGAAATTAAAATATATCAAAACAAATTGTGCATACAAAACACTTTAAACAGCAACGACAAGGAAGCCGAGAAAATACTGGAACAACAGGTTACGCCTCAATTAACTCATTTCAAATCCTTTATTAACACAAATAATGGTATTATACTGTACATGCACACTTATGGTGAAAAACTACTTCACATATTACGTGAAGATCCCAATTTCAGAGCCATGTTAGCAGGCATGAATCAGGTAATTGATGCCGACTTGATTCTACGGTCAATAAAAGGAGAATCATTATTGCAAATACAGAACTTTAGCGAAAGCGAAGTGCCAACATTCACTTTACAAGCTCAACTTGCCGATCAGAATTTTATGGAAAAATTTCCAGATTGGCAAAAAAGTGCTCAAGAAAAGAAAGATATGTTTATACGTCCTACCCATGAAGGATATCATATTTCCTACAAGAACCAACATTTTTTTTTAAACGCCGGCAATAACCAATTACTATTATCTTCGAATGCTCAAATCCAATGCCCCAAAGTCAAGAACTCCCCTCACATAATGCAAAGCGTCACATATATGAGCATTAATTTTGACAAACTATGGAGAAGTTCAACTAACATACAGAAAAACAATTCTACGAACTTTATACAAAGTATAAGCGAGCAATTAAAATCACTGGAATTCAAAGCGAAAAATTGCAAAAAATCAACTATAGATATATACTTCCGATAAAACATCAAAACGCGATGAACACAATTAGATTAAAAAAAACGTTGCCCCATGTATTTAAGCAACGTACTAATATGTCCAGCGAAATATGGCTACAGGACATTTGTTTTGAAAAAGGGAAGACTTATTTAATCGAAGCAGCTTCTGGCACAGGAAAATCCTCAATGTGCAGCTACATCTTAGGATACCGTAATGATTATTATGGACAAATAATGTTTGACGAAACGGATATTAGTCAACTAAGAATTTCTGACTGGGTATCGATCAGAAAAAATTCCATTAGCCACCTATTCCAAGAACTACGTCTTTTCCCAGAACTAACTGCTCTCGAAAATGTAGAAATAAAAAATAAATTGACAAAAAAAGCATCTTCCAAACAAATAACAGATTGGTTCGCGCGCTTAGGCATTAGTGACAAATTGCACTCAAAACTCGGTATCATGAGTTTTGGACAACAACAACGTGTTGCTATGATTAGAGCTTTGGTACAACCTTTTGACTTTATCCTACTAGATGAACCAATCAGTCATCTTGACCCCGATAACTCTCGTATTATGGGAGAAATCATGACTGAAGAAGCCCAAGCACAAGGTGCAGGCATAATCATCACCAGCATAGGAAAACACATGGATTTAAATTACGACAAAATATACAAGTTATGAATCTCGTCTGGAAATTATTACGCCAACATATAAGCCTATCACAATTTGCCGGTTTCTTTTTTGCCAATTTATTCGGAATGTTAGTCGTACTGCTCGGTGTACAATTCTATGCAGACGTTGCTCCAGCGTTTTTTGAAAAAGATAGTTTCATTAATGATGACTATATTGTTATTTCTAAACATATAACCACAGTTGGTACCCTTTCGGGAAGAAATAACACTTTTAGCACAGATGAAATTGAAAATATACGTAGTCAAAGTTTCTGTAAAAGTGTAGGAGCCTTTACTTCATCCCAATACAAAGTTTCTGCTGCCATGGGGATGCAAGGCTCCCCTGCTCTTACAACAGAAATGTTTTTTGAATCCGTGCCTGACGAATTTGTTGATACACAAGCAGATCTATGGACCTATCATCCTGGAGACAAAGAAATTCCAGTAATCATGCCACGTACCTATATAGCCCTTTACAATTTTGGATTTGCCCAAAGCCGTGGATTACCTAAAGTTTCAGATGGTCTTGTTGGAATGATTGATATGTCCATCTTTATAAATTCTGGTGACAAGCATGATCAATACAAGGGGCGTATACTAGGATTCAGTAATAGATTAAATACGATACTCGTCCCACAAAGTTTTATCGACTGGAGTAATAATTACTATGAACCAGGCAAAATAGACGATCCTTCACGTCTTATTATGCGTGTTTATAATCCTACAGATGATCACATTGCCAAATTCATGCAAAAAAATGGTTATGATGTAGAAGACAATAAATTAGATGCAGGAAAAGCCACCTATTTTCTAAAGATTGTAGTTAGTTTGGTTATGTTTGTTGGTTTATTTATCAGCATTCTGTCATTCTATATTCTCATGTTAAGCATCTATCTGTTAGTGCAAAAAAACACAAATAAGCTCGAAAATCTACTATTAATAGGGTATAGCCCAATGAATGTTGCACTCCCCTACCAAATGCTTACTATATTAATGAACGTTATTGTGCTTGTATTAGCTATAATTTTCCTTATCTTTATACGCGAATATTACATGCACATGATCCAACTTGTATTCCCTCAAATGGAAATAAATAGCATAATGCCTGCATCGCTAACAGGTATCTGCCTATTCATCTTAGTTTCCATATTCAACATCGTAGCAATACGACGTAAAGTAATGTCTATTTGGAAAAATCGAAAATAACAGAAAATCCTTTTACCTGAAATGCAAGAACTTGTTCAACTTTTCAAACAATGGTGCGGAGACAATCCGACCAACATTGAAAGTTTACCTCAAGCAGGAAGTAACCGAAAATATATTCGTTTTACTTGTCCGCCCCAATATCCAATCAATTCTGTAATTGGAGTAATCGGGACTTCTGTATCCGAAAATGAATCGTTTATATATCTAAGCAAGCACTTTCAAAGAAAAGGATTGAATGTGCCTGAAATTATGGCAGTAAGCCAAGATAGAAGAAGATATTTACAAACTGATTTGGGAAGATGCTCTCTATACCACGCCTTATCAGAAGGCCGTCAAAAAGGGCAATATTCAAAAGATGAAATAGCCTTAATCAAAAAGACCATACAATTACTCCCACACATGCAAATAACGGGAGCACAAGATTTAGACTTCAATAGATGCTTACATCCCACCCCATTTGATGCAACAGCAGCACTATTTGACTTAAACTACTTTAAGTACTGCTTTCTGCTAACAACAGACATAGAATACGACGAGCTCAAACTGGAAAGAGATTTCCAACAGCTAGCTCACGACTTATCGTCTGACTACACCCCATGTTTCTTATATCGGGATTTTCAGGCGCGTAACGTAATGCTTTACCATAACGAGCCTTATTTCATAGACTTTCAAAGCGGCAGATGCGGTCCGCTTTATTACGATGTTGTATCATTTCTATGGCAAGCTTCTGCCAAATATGGAGCAGAACTACGCAGTCAGATGATTCAAGCTTATTTGGATGAATTGCACACACTTGTTCCCAACCTTGATGAAAAAGATTTTCATCAAAAATTGCACTTATTTGCCCTGTTCCGTGTAATGCAGGTTTTAGGAGCATATGGGTTCCGAGGTTACTTTGAAAGAAAAAAATATTTTATTGATAGTATTCCACCTGCTCTTGACAATCTACGCGACCTGCTAAACAAGGAGGTTACCTCTGCCTATCCTTATTTAAGGGAAATACTTAACAAAATGTGTGCTTTACCGTGTTTCAATCTCCAGCCTGTAAAAAAAGGTACACCAACACAATCTCCATTTGATAATACGGGCGAGCTAAAGGTAAGAGTTTTCAGCTTTAGTTATAAAAAAGGTATTCCTGAAGACCATTCCGGAAACGGTGGAGGCTATGTTTTTGACTGTAGATCAACTCACAATCCTGGACGATATGAACCATATAAAAAACTAACGGGACTTGATGCGCCGGTTATCAAATTCCTAGAAGACGATGGTGAGATACAAACATTTTTAGATAGTGTATACAAACTGGCAGACACTCATGTCCAACGATACATAGAACGGGGATTCACCAATTTAATGTTTTGCTTTGGTTGTACAGGCGGACAGCATCGTAGTGTATATTGTGCAGAACATCTGGGACATCACCTACACGAAAAATTTGGAATTGAAATTACGATATGTCACCGGGAACAATGCATCACCCGGACGCTAAAGAAAAAAACAAGCAACTCCTAATAAAAGACCCGAAAAAGGAACAAAAACTGCTCAATATTATATAATGAAGGGGGTATCATTTAAACAAAAAATTAAATATTGCCTACTATTAGGGTTATGTGAAATCATATATGCCACGACCACAATAGCCCAAACCTGTCATTTGTATGGACGTGTTCTTGACGATAATGGATCACCTTTAGAAATGGTGACCATATATGCCATAGGCCAACCAGCACGTACGATGACAAATCTAAAAGGAGAGTACAAACTAAATATACAATCAAAAGACACTGTTACTATAGCTTATACATTAGTTGGATATGAAACACGGAAACGCACGTTTTCATTGCCTAAAGATACCATACGGATGGATATCAGACTTCCCCTGTTGGGAATAAGACTTGATGGTGCGACTGTAGTTGGGCAACATCTTCAAACAGGAACATTACAACAAATTAAGGCACAAAATAATGCCCTTTCGCCTTCAACTACCGGTAATGGAATAGAAGAAATTATAGCTACACAAGCCGGAGTTTCAACACATAATGAACTTTCTTCACAATACAATGTCAGAGGCGGTTCATTCGATGAGAATTGTGTTTACCTAAATGGAATTGAAATATTTCGTCCAATGCTTGTTCGCTCAGGTCAACAAGAAGGCCTTAGCATTATTAATAGCGACATGGTTGAAAACATCGGTTTCTCATCCGGTGGATTTTCCTCCTGTTACGGCGATAAAATGTCTTCTGTGCTTGATATTACTTATAAAGAGCCCAAAAACTTTGAAGCAAAAGCACAAGCCAGTTTACTTGGAGCCAGCGCATACGTGGGCTTTGGAAACAAGCACTTCAGTTGGATGAACTCCATACGATATAAAACCACACGCCACCTTCTTTCCTCTTTAGAAACATCAGGAGAATATAATCCTCAATTTATAGACTACCAATCTGTATTTACTTGGCGCCCAAATTCGCATTGGAAATTAAATATAATTGGTAACTTCTCCGACAATCAATACAACTTTAAGCCACATGATCGCGAGACAAATTTTGGAACCTTAAATGATGCAAAGCAATTTAAAGTATACTTTGACGGACAAGAAGTTGATATGTTCCGCACATGGTTTGGAGCCTTCACTTTAACTCGTAATTTCGGGAAAAACACGAAACTAAGTTTACAAGGATCTGCCTATTCTACAAAAGAACAAGAAACTTATGATATTAGTGGCCAGTATTGGCTAAACGAAGCCACTCAACAAGAACAAATTGGTGTCGGCACATATATGGAACATGCACGTAATTACCTAAAAGCAAAGGTAATAACAATTGGACTTCGTTTTCAAAGCCGATTCACTCAACATCATATTCAAAGCGGATTTGATTGGAAAAAAGAAATTATACATGAAAATTCAAGAGAATGGGAAATGCGCGATTCCATGGGGTATTCTCTTCCGCACTCTGAAGATGTACTTCAATTAATTTATAGTCTGCGGTCACAAAACAAATTACAAACCCACCGTTTTGAAGGCTTTATACAAGACACATGGCGGTTTAATGCCAAAATGGGATTATATACACTCAACTATGGCATACGTATGAATTATGGAAACTTCAATAAAGAATTTTTGGTTTCTCCTAGAATTTCGCTCGGTTTTCTTCCAAAGTTCAATGAAAATCTTACTTTCAGATTTGCAACAGGTTTATACTATCAGCCTCCATTTTACAAAGAACTTAAGGATACAACAACCATAAAAGGATTAACCATAGCAAACCTGAACACAAATATACGTGCGCAACGCTCCTTACACATTGTGCTAGGAGGTGATTATATTTTCCGTTTTGCTAATCGGCCTTTCAGATTTACAGCTGAAGCATATTACAAAGCCTTATCAAGACTTATTCCATACCAAGTAGACAATGTTCGAATAGTTTACTATGGAAAAAATGCAGCAAAAGGATATGCGACAGGCATTGATTTTAAACTATATGGTGAATTCGTTCCTGGCGCTGATTCATGGCTTACATTTTCTCTGATGTCAACAAAAGAATGTATTGATGGCAGATGGATTCCACGCCCCACGGACCAACGCTATAATATATCCTTACATTTTACAGACTTTTTTCCAGGAACGACACGATGGCGCATGACCTTAAAAGCGATTTTTGCAGATGGTCTACCTTTCGGAGCACCTCATTCCTCACAAATTGAACGCCCCTTCAGAGCGCCTGCATACAAAAGAGTGGATATTGGTATGAGTTATCGTTTGCTTAACAACGAAGATCGCCATTTAAGCAATACACCATGGAAATTTATTAAAAATATATGGATTGGTCTTGATGTTTTCAATGTCCTAGGGATCAATAATGTAAACTCTTATTATTGGGTAACAGATATCACTAACACACAATATGCAGTTCCTAACTATCTGACAGGGCGACAACTCAACGCACGATTCAGCATTGATTTTTAAAACAAACCCATATGGAAGTACTATTGTTCTCTGATGCTCAAATCTGGAAACGATCTCGCAGAACGTAATTTATTAATAACAAAAAACTTACTAATTACTCTATATACTGAAATATATCCTACAACTTATCTCAAATATACAATCACTTCTTATGAAAATATTTCCATAGGAAGATTTTTTATTCTGGAGCTATATCTCCTTTTTCGGGAAGTTGTTTCCATCCCTCACCAAATGTATCATACGCATCTGTAACAACAACAAAAGCCTTAGGATCGACTTCCCGTATTTTTGTTTTTAATCCAGCAACTTCCTTATAACTAACGACCAAAAACAACATTTCTTTATCCTTTTTCGTATAAAGTCCCCTGCTTTTTATAAAAGTTGCAGTTCTATCAAGATCTTCTAATATATAAGTTCTCAAATCCTCCATTTTATTATCGCTAATTACAAAAATTAATTTGTCGTCCTTCGCCCCATTTATTGTATATGCCAAGACTCTTGAACTAACATATATAGTAATTAGCGAATAAAACGATAAATAAAGTGCTGGATTTTTTATTTCGTCTTGTGTGCCGATACCAAATCCTATTACCAATAACCCGAAACATACTACCATAGCATCCACCAACAAAATCGCCCGCGAAAAACGAATATGAAAATATTTTTGTATGATCATTGCTACAATATCGCTCCCCCCTGTCGTAGCCTGGTTACGCACAACAATTCCTGAACCTATACCAATCAAAGCCGCCCCAATTAAACAAGACAACATTAAATGATCATGTAAATCCAATAACCCACCTAACAATAATTTAGGATCCAACTGTTCCAAGGCCTCCTGCGTTGGATAAGACAAACGCGACATAATATTCATCATCAAAGGTGTTGTCATAGCTGCAACAATAGTGCGTGATCCTAATTTTGCCCCCAACAATAAAACAGAAAGAATTAAAAGGGGTATGTCAAACATATAGCCAAAAGTTCCGACTTGTATAGCAGGAAATATATTATGTAGCACAATACTTGCCCCATATACTCCACCTGGTACAATATTATATGGGTTTATAAAGTACACAAAACCTGCTGCCAAAATAAAACAGCCCAAAAAGATCTGAACCCATGAAAAAATAACTGCTTTCATAACTATTTTTTGAATACTTATGCAAATATACAAAGAAACGAATTGTTATCACTTATTAAAGTCAAAAAAACACCTGCGCCTTTAAACATTAAATTTCTTAATGCGATAGCATAAAAAGCCACACTTCTCATTTTCACTGTATCCCCAAGATTATAATCTCACAATTGAGTTACTCTATTACGTTTTCTCAGAAAAAATTTTTATCAAAAAAAGATCTATTAATTTGCACGAATAATTCATTGGCTGTGCACCATTTAACCAATCTTTAAACCAATGAACTTTTTTTAATTGCAATCACAACCTTTTTGGCAAGCTACATAATCAACTATATATCTGACAGTTAAATCATTCAATTTATATTTCTATAGTGAAAAACAAAGAAAAAAGATCTACTGAAAGAGACAAAAAGAATGTTTTATGTAACTTTGTATATGATAAATTTGCAACAATGACACCCATATATGAAAATCTACTCAAACAAATACAGACAGGTGATTTGGAAGAAGCACAAAAAATCATCAGCCAGTTGTTAATTAAGCAACCGAATGATGCATGGCTTATCTATTTGCAAGGTAATGCTTACCGAAAATCAGGAAATTATGTAGAAGCATATAACTGCTATTTAAAAGCAAGTGAGTTAAGTGTAGATACACCAGCTGCTGAAGCCGCTTTTATATTGAATGAAATATACAATTTTAGAAATAAAGATTTATACAACCAGTAATTATTCATATGCCGAAAATAAAAGGAGCTGTAATTATAAACACTGATAGATGCAAAGGATGTAACTTATGCGTCGTTGCATGCCCTTGCAATTGCCTACAACTTACATCAAAACAAGTAAACCATAAAGGCTACAAATTCTGTGAAATAAAAGATCCAGAAACGTGTATTGGGTGTGCCTCATGCGCAATTGTTTGTCCCGATGCTTGTATTTCTGTTTATAAAAAGAAATTAGATTAAAACAAAAATGGAACAAGAAGACATCCTACTAATGAAAGGCAATGAGGCGATTGCCCATGCTGCCATCCGATGTGGATGCGATGGATATTTTGGTTATCCGATAACTCCTCAAAGTGAAGTATTGGAAACTTTGGCTGAACTTAAGCCTTGGGAATCTACTGGTATGGTAGTATTACAAGCTGAGAGTGAGGTCGCATCAATAAACATGGTCTATGGTGCGGGAGGGACTGGTAAACGTGCTATGACATCTTCATCAAGCCCAGGAGTTGCACTTATGCAGGAAGGAATTAGCTATATGGCAGGAGCAGAAATTCCCGGATTGATTGTAAACGTACAACGAGGAGGGCCTGGATTAGGTACCATTCAACCCAGTCAAAGTGATTATAATCAGGCAACACGCGGAGGTGGAAATGGCGATTATAATGTAATAGTCTTAGCTCCAGCATCGGTACAAGAAATGGCAGATTTCGTGGATTTGGCATTTACGTTAGCTTTCAAATATCGAAACCCTACTATGATTCTTTCTGATGGAGTCATTGGACAAATGATGGAGAAAGTTGTACTTCCTCCTATTAAACCAAGAAGAACAGAAGAACAAATTGCCAAAGAATGTCCATGGGCAGCTAATGGGCACGGACTAAGCCATAGAGCTCCAAACATCTTAACCTCTCTGGAACTAACGTCCAGCGTAATGGAACAACGCAATATACATCTTCAAAAAAAGTATAAAGAAATACAACAGAAAGAAGTTAGATTTGAAACAAAAAATATAGAAGAATGCGACTATGCCATTGTTGCATTCGGTTCAGCAGCACGTATCTCACAAAAGGCGATAGAGATAGCAAAAACTAAAAATATACAAGTTGGTTTGTTCCGTCCTATCACACTTTGGCCATTTCCGGAAAAAGAAATAGCAGAATTAGCTAATCACGTAAAAGGTATTCTAGTTGTAGAAATAAACGCAGGCCAGATGGTTAACGATGTAAACCTTGCCGTAAATGGAAAAGTTCCAGTTGTTCAATTCGGCCGTTTAGGAGGAATTGTTCCTAATCCAGATGAAATCGTAAATGCTTTAAAAACAAGTCTTCTGAACCAAAAGTAAGGTAAAAATGTCTTCTAATCCCCCAAAAACCACAAAATATTTAATGGCGCGCAATTGGCTGAATATTCTATTCATAGCTTTTTCAATTGCATTTATTACCATTTTTTTCTTGGTTCAAGACCCTTGGTCAAATCTCTACTATATTTTAAGCGGTATTCTTGCCGTACTTTTAAAAATGGGAGAAACCATTATCAGAGTGATTGAAAATCTCCAACAAAATAAATTACAAAAAAGGAGTTCTACAAAAGATGGATCCGAATAAAATTATATCCCCAGAAAATTTAGTTTATAAAAAACCCGATTTGCTCAATGACACCGACATGCACTATTGTCCGGGGTGTTCACATGGTGTTGTTCATAAACTAATCGCAGAAGTTATTGAAGAAATGGGACTCGCAGAAAAAACCATTGCTGTTAGTCCTGTCGGATGTGCCGTTTTTGCCTATCGCTATCTTGATGTTGATTGGTTGGAAGCCGCACACGGACGAGCTCCTGCTCTAGCCACCGCAGCCAAGCGGTTATGGCCGGACCGTCTTGTTTTTACTTATCAAGGTGACGGAGACTTAGCCTGCATTGGTACAGCAGAAACTATCCATGCACTTAATCGTGGTGAACATATCACCATAATTTTCATCAACAACGCCATTTATGGTATGACAGGTGGACAAATGGCACCCACCACATTAATTGGAATGAAAACTTCCACATGCCCTTACGGACGCGATGCAGCTATACACGGATACCCACTAAACATTACTGATATTGCCGCGACCTTGCAAGGTACAGCCTACGTGACTCGCCAAAGTGTAGAAAATGTTGCAGCGATAAAAAAAGCCAAAAAAGCCATTAAACATGCCTTTGAAAATTCAATGAATGGAAAAGGATCAAACTTGGTAGAAATTGTTTCTACATGTTCTAGTGGATGGAAAATGTCACCAGAAAAGGCCAATAAATGGATGGAAGAAAATATGTTCAAATTCTACAACATAGGTGATTTAAAAGACAAATAAGCAAAAAAAATGAAGAATGAAATAATAATATCCGGTTTTGGTGGTCAAGGCGTATTGTCAATGGGAAAAATATTGGCATACGGGGCACTCATGGAAGGGAAAGAAGTGACGTGGATGCCAGCTTATGGACCAGAGCAACGTGGCGGTACTGCTAATGTCACTGTTATAATCAGTGATGAACCAATTTCTTCTCCTATTCTCAGTACGTACGATACTGCCATCCTATTGAATCAGCCTTCATTAGAAAAATTTATATCAAAGATACACCCTGGAGGCGATCTTCTATATGACACTTTTGGAATTTTCGAAATTCCACAAAATAAAGACATCAAAATCTACCGTACAACAGCAATGGATACAGCTGCAAGTATGAAAATGATTAAATGTTTTAATATGTTTGTCCTTGGAGGTTATCTTAAAATGCATCCAATTGTATCAATTGATAACATCATGAAAGCCTTACGCAAGACTCTTCCAGAACGTCATCATAATCTACTACCAATGAATGAAGAAGCAATCCTAAAAGGGATGGAGTTGATTGAACGATGCTAAAATTAATTAAGCATAGAACAAGAATTCGAATGTTTACCTAGTTTTTTTTATCTTTGTACGAAAATCACCATAGAACTGCTACAAATGAAAAAGTTATTGTTAGTAACCTTATGCGCGTTAATTCCATTTCTTGCTATTGAAAGCACTGCACAAGATGATGTAAACAAATATTTAGCCGGTGCTGTACCAATTAAAAATGGAATAATTGTATTTGAAAAAGAATATAAAGTCCCAGGAAAAAGCAGAGCTGAGATTTTCAGTAAATTAAAAGATTATGTTCAAGAAAAACTTATAAAAGGAGAAAACAGTCTTGAGCAATCAAGAATTATAGAATCAGATAGTGTAAAAGGGGTATTAGCAGCTTCTATTGAGGAAAATTTGTACTTCAAGAAAAAAGCATGGGTCACTGATTATACACGCTTCTTCTACCAAATCAACTATATCATCTCCGACGAAAAATTTTCGGTTGAAATGCTCCGCCTGAGATACATATATGAAGAAGATCGGTATGGTAGCCAAAATACTCCTCCAATGATTGCAGAAGAATGGATTACAGATAAGGAAGCCATCAAAAAGAACGGAAAAGAACTTACTAAAATTGGAGGTAAATTCCGTAAATTTACAATTGATAGAAAAGATCAAATTTTTAATGAATCAGCATTGGCAACCGGAGCAAAGCGAAAGGTAAAAAAAGTAATTGTTGTAGAAGAATAATATTTATATATGCATAAAAAGCGGACTTCTCTAAAATGCTAAGCCAAAAAAGGGAATGTCCGCTTTGTCGTAAAGTGATTTCAATAATAAAGTCAATAATTTAATTCTTTACATTTTCTAAAAAATGGAATTAGAAAGCAAATATACACCAGGTAATGTTGAAAACAAATGGTATCAATATTGGATAGACCATAATTTATTCAGTTCTAAGCCAGATGGCAGAGAACCATATACAATTGTCATTCCACCTCCCAATGTAACAGGAGTTCTGCATATGGGACACATGCTTAATGAAACCATTCAAGACATTCTTGTAAGAAGAGCTCGAATGGAAGGAAAAAATGCATGTTGGGTACCTGGCACAGACCATGCTTCTATTGCAACAGAGGCTAAAGTTGTTGACCGACTTTCTAAACAAGGTATCAAGAAAACAGATTTAACGCGTGAACAATTTTTAGAACATGCTTGGGCTTGGACACATGAGCATGGTGGAATCATCCTCAAGCAATTACGTCGTTTAGGAGCTTCTTGTGACTGGAGCAGAACAGCCTTCACTATGGATGAAGAGCGTTCAAAGAGTGTGATTAAAGTTTTTGTAGACCTATACAACAAAGGACTCATATATCGAGGAGTTCGTATGGTTAATTGGGACCCCAAAGCGCAAACAGCTCTTTCTGATGAAGAAGTTATCTATAAAGAAGAAAATTCTAAGTTGTATTATCTACGCTATTATGTTGAAGGTGAAACTGATAAATATGCCATAGTTGCCACAACACGTCCTGAAACCATCATGGGTGATACTGCCATGTGTATTAATCCCAACGACCCTAAAAATTCTTGGTTAAAAGGTAAAAAAGTTATTGTACCTCTTGTTAATCGCATAATCCCAGTAATTGAAGATGATTATGTTGATATTGAGTTCGGAACAGGTTGCTTAAAAGTAACTCCTGCTCATGACATTAATGACTACATGTTAGGAGAAAAGCACAACCTTGAGTCAATAGATATCTTCAACGACAATGGTACAATCAGCGAAGCTGCTGGTATGTATGTAGGTATGGATCGTTTTGAAGTCCGTAAACAAATCGAGCACGACCTGCAAGCAGCAAATTTGTTAGAAAAAGTAGAGGCTTATACTAATAAAGTAGGATTCTCTGAACGTAACCCTGACACAGCCATTGAACCGAAGTTGTCAATGCAATGGTTTCTCAAAATGAAACATTTTGCAGACTTGGCATTACCACCGGTTATGAATGACGAAATCCATTTCTACCCCGCAAAATATAAGAATGTTTACAAACATTGGCTGGAAAACATTAAAGATTGGTGCATAAGCCGCCAGTTATGGTGGGGACACCGAATTCCTGCCTATTACCTACCAAAAGGAGGTTATGTAGTAGCTGAAACACCTGAAGAGGCTCTACAGTTAGCCATTGCGAAAACAAATGATCATACACTCACAATTGATCAGCTCAAACAAGACGAAGACGCCTTAGATACATGGTTCTCTTCTTGGTTGTGGCCCATATCACTATTCAATGGAATAAATGATCCTAACAACGAAGAGTTCAACTATTACTACCCCACTAATGATCTCGTAACGGGGCCAGATATCATATTCTTTTGGGTTGCTCGCATGATTATGGCAGGATATGAGTATACTGGAAAAATGCCATTTAAAAACGTTTATTTTACTGGAATCGTGCGTGATAAGAAAGGGCGTAAAATGTCGAAATCGCTCGGAAATTCCCCAGACCCGATTGAACTAATTGACAAATTTGGCGCAGATGGCGTCCGCATGGGTATGATGTTATCAGCTCCTGCTGGAAATGATATTTTATTCGATGAATCCCTTTGTGAACAAGGACGTAATTTCTGCAACAAAATTTGGAATGCATTTCGCCTCGTAAAAGGATGGAATACAGCCCAACAACCACAACCTGAAACAGCTCGACTAGCTGTAGAATGGTTTTCTGCAACATTAAGAAAAAGTGCTGCAGAAATTGCAGACCTTTATAAAAAGTACAGACTGAGCGAAGCTTTAATGGAAGTTTACAGGTTGTTTTGGGATGACTTTTCCAGTAATTATCTTGAAATGATAAAGCCAGACTATGGTAGTGCAATCGATGAACAAACATATACAGAAACGCTGCAATGTTTTGATCATCTACTTCATCTACTTCACCCGTTTATGCCTTTTATTACAGAAGAATTATGGCAACAACTTGCTGATAGGAAAGAAGGTGAAAGTATCATGACCAGTGCACAAACCATTGAGAATCCACACGAAGGAGATGATATTTTACTGAACAATGTTCGCATCGTATGCGACGTCATTTCTGGAATCCGTTCTATTAGGAATCAAAAAAATATTTCTCCTAAAGAACGTTTGCAACTGCAAGTTGTTGGAAAGAATCCAATTGAATCATACAACTGCCTCATTCAACGTATGGCAAACATTGAATCAATCACATCTGTTTCTACCAAAGAAGAAAATACTCAAACTTTCATGGTAGGTACACATGAATATGCCATACCCCTTGCAGGTCTAATAGATATTGAGGCCGAAATAGAAAAAGCAGAAGCTGAATTAAAACACTTGGAAGGATTCCTCCGAGGAATAGAAAAGAAACTTTCCAACGAAAAATTTATTAGCCATGCGCCCCAAGCAGTTGTAGAAATGGAAAGAAAGAAACAACATGATGCAACAAGCAAAATCGCTACATTGAAAGCGACTATAGAATCCTTAAAGGCTGCACAATAATCATTCAAGATCAACACTATAGTTTGCAGGATTAATTTGAAATCCTGCAAACTATATATATAACGCATAACAAAAATATATATCATATGTATTTTGTATCAAAACGCCTCGAAATATCCATAGCTCATCATCTAAAAACATCATATGATAAGCGTTGCCAGCATCTCCATGGTCATAATGCTATTGTAACAATTTATTGTCAATCTGATACACTCAATGAAGACGGGATGGTCATTGACTTCAAAAAAATAAAAGACTTGATTATGCAGAAGTTTGACCATAAATATCTTAATGAAGAATTTGAATTTAATCCCACTGCAGAAAACCTGGCTTATTGGATCTGTCAGGAAATTCCGCAATGCTATAAAGTTAAATTTCAAGAATCTGAAGGGAATATAGCAGTTTACGTCAAAGAAGGTTTCGAAAATTGTTGTCTATAATACATGAAAACCTATAAAATCAACGAAATATTTTATACACTTCAAGGTGAAGGTTTTTACACTGGAACTCCATCTTTATTCATTCGTTTTTCGGGTTGTAACCTACAATGTCCCTTTTGTGATACATCCCATCAATCTTTCCATGAAACGACATTGGATGAGATCATACAAATAGCGACACAATCACCGATTCGCCACGTAGTATTGACAGGAGGAGAACCCGCATTACAAATTGATGAACCTCTGACAACAGCATTACACCATGCTCATAAATTCATTGCAATTGAAACAAATGGTACAACTCCAATCCAAGGAAATGTTGACTGGATTACCCTATCACCAAAAACAACATGGAGCCCACGCCCTTTAGTCATACGAAATTGCAACGAACTAAAAGTTGTTTTCACCAATAAAGATCAGGACTTTTCACAATATCTCAATCTTACTTGTCAAATACGGTATCTTCAACCATGCGACACTCACGATAAAATACAAAACAAGCGAATCCTACAAGAAGCCATTGAATATTGTCTTGAAAATCCACTGTGGAATCTGTCTTTACAAACACATAAACTAATCGGTATAAGATAACAGCTATTATTATTCATCACCACCTAATCACCGTAGATAAAACAACTGTATCAAATACACCTAATATAACCACAAGTTGCAATTCGATAAAACACATTTCATCTCTATATACTGTATCCCCCAGACGTTTTACCGAATTGCAAGATATATATATTATTGATCCAACTTTTCAAGTTCTTGCTCCAGTTCTCGAATTTTCTCTTCCTGACGTTGTATCATTCTTTGATAAATAACCTTATCTACATTGCTTTTATCCCGATCGCTATTTCGTTTCATTTCTGATAATAATTTTCGTGCCTTATCCAAATCACGCGATACACTTTCCCTACTACGCTGTCCAGCTTGACCTGTTTCATAAGATTGCACGGGATTCTGAATCTGATTTGGGGCTAAACTTTGCGACATTACCTGCATATTCCGGCGGATACCCGTTCAGCATTTCCGGTGATATCCGTTCAGTCCCC